>Ga0066603_10000131_pt1 | contig 58626 bp, 47 predicted proteins | sample Higcelweek8metaG_FD_59482 | JGI IMG/M metagenome (GOLD analysis project Ga0066603, IMG submission 59482) | Freshwater pond sediment microbial communities from the University of Edinburgh, under environmental carbon perturbations - High... | ecosystem: Environmental > Aquatic > Freshwater > Pond...
CAACTCCAACTGGAACTGCAACAGGAACCGCTACATCAACTGCAACTCCAACTGGAACTGGGACTGAAACTCCTAAACCATCAGGAGTAACAAATACACCTTCAAATTCAACTGTGGCTCCCTCTTCAACAGGAACAACTGTAACTCCTACAGCAAAAGTTGTTATAGAGCCTACTGAAGTAAAAGGTGGTGGCCCTGGTCCAGTAGTGTCAGCAACTGCAACTGCAACAGCAACTGCAACAGCAACTGCAACAGCAACACCTAATAACAATAACAGACCAAATGTTACAGAACCTCAGCCTACAAAAAAACCAGCTCCACCTGTGCCTGTTGATTTAGGTGTTTATATTAGTGCAGATAAGAGTTCATATGAGGAATCAAGCTCCATTACTTATACTATAGAGTATAAGAATAAAGGAAATAATGATGCAACTGATGTTAAGATAGTAGCCGATGTACCAAATAAGACTAAAGCTGTTGATTTGGCTGGAGGTACTCTAAACTCTGGTAAAATTGAATGGAAAATAGGTACACTTCATTCTGGTGAAACTTATAGTAAGACTTATAAGGTTAAAGTTGAATCATTAGATAAAAACCAGATCTTTGTAACAAACACTGCTACAATAAGCAGCATTGAGGAAGATACAAATAATGATGACAACAGTTCATTCATTAAAGTAGAGCTATACTCAAACAAATTTAATCCAGGAACACATACTGCATATATTAAGGGTTATACTGATAAAACATTTAAACCTTCAAAACAAGTAACAAGGGCAGAAATTGCAGCTATGTTTGCTAGGATTATGGAATTACCTTTAAGCAATAAAACTGAAGTCAAGTTTAGTGACTTAAAGGATAAACATTGGGCTTACAAGTATATACAAGCTGTTGCGAAAGATGGAATATTTGTTGGTTATAAGGATAAAAAAGGCAACTTGACTTTCCGTCCTAATGAGCCAATAACAAGAGCCGAGCTTGTAGCTGTTGTTTCAAGATACCTTAAACTTTCAAACGTTGCGCCTTCACGAATGAGCTTTACAGATGTTAATGAGAAACACTGGGCTCTTAACAGCATAGAAGAGGTTTACAGGTTTAAGTTAATTAATGGTTATAAGGATGGAACATTCAAACCAAATAACAAGATTGTTCGTTCTGAGGTAGTAACAATGATTAATAGAATGCTTTATCGTGGACCATTGACTGTAACTAAGCCTACATTCCCTGATGTTAGCAAAGATAAATGGTACTTTGGACATGTTGAAGAAGCTTCAAGAGATCATAAGTATACTAGAAATCCACAAGATGATAGTGAATTGTTAGTTAAATAAAAATTAGTTTATTTTTAAATATTCAAACAGCCTTCAATTAGGCTGTTTTTTTTATGTATATAAATTGTGGTACCCATAATTTCTCAGGACGAGTTAGAAAGGAAACAAAAGTCGCAACATACATTAAAAAAATCGAATGAGACAAACAGATGATGAATATAGTAGTACAAATAGTAGAAATAAAAGAATACATTAGTTCTTTGACTTGCAATGTAAACATTAGGAGTGATATTAAAAAATGATGCTGGAAGTATTAGGTTTGATTATAAGTTTAATGATTATTTTAATAGGTTGTGAGCTGTTTACTAATGGAATAGAGTGGATGGGAATGAAATTTAGGCTAGGTGATGGCGTTATTGGGAGTATATTTTCTGCTGTGGGCACTTGTCTTCCAGAGACTATTGTTCCGATAGTTGCAATAATTCAGAACCAAAGTGGTATAAATAATAATGGAGCAAATGATATTGGAATTGGTGCTATATTAGGAGCACCTTTTATGTTAAGTACACTTGCGATGTTTGTATCTGGAATTGCAATTATATTGTTTAAAAATAAAAGAAAGACTGGTTATAATTTAAAAATAAATATAAGTATGTTAAAAAGAGATTTGAATTTTTTTGTAATTGTTTTCTCACTAGGTATTGCTTCAACATTAATACAAAATTACACAGTTAGGAATATGATATCGATAGTTTTAATAATTATATACATATATTATGTTGTTATAACTGTTAGGAAAGACAGCGTTTCAAAAGAAGAAGTTGCAAGATTATATTTAATGAGAGTTACAAATATTGAAGCTAAATTACCAGTTGTTTTATTTCAATTGTCACTAGCTATATTTGGGATTGTGTTTGGATCACATTTATTCGTAAATAATATTGAGATGTTATCGAATAATATTGGAATTTCGGCTTTGATACTATCCTTGATTATAACACCAATAGCTACAGAATTACCTGAGAAATTTAACAGTGTTTTATGGATAAGTAAAAATAAAGACAATCTAGCTTTGGCTAATATAAGTGGTGCAATGGTGTTTCAAAGTTGTATACCTGTGTCAGTAGGAATCACATTCACAAGTTGGGAATTAAATCCTACAATGTTAGCAAGTAGCTTGCTTGCAATAGCTTCTACTATATTTATCCTTACGTGGATTAAAATCAAAAAGAAGCTAAATCCATTTCCGCTGTTGTTAGGTGGAGCTTTTTATGCTATTTTTATATTTATAATTTATAGAAATGGATTTAGGTAATAAAATCACTAAGGCACTAATATAAAAATGAAAGAGCATTACGTTTGCTTCTAAAAAATATTTGTTAAATTAAATGATTCTTTTTTGGGAATATGTGTAACATACTGCTTTAAGTTTGCTAATTCTCCCAGAGCTAAAGCTTTATCTTTGAATTCTATATATTGTTTTGCACGGGATAATGAATTCTCAATATTATCAATTTCAATATGATCAAGCAATAAGGTCCATGAATTGCTGATTTGGGACCAATCCCTCTCAAGGAGCGAAAGATGTTTTTTAGCTTCAAGCCAGTTTTCATTTATTGAATATGATGTGGCTAATTTTATTTGTTCTTCGATTTTTTTAGATGATGAGTCCAAAGTTTTTGATTCCCAGAAGCTGGCAATTATAATTATGGCAATCAATATTAAGATTGATGATAATACTTTTATTGAATGCATTTAGCTTTCCTCCATTTTATTAGATTTTCTTTGATAATATAATTTGCCTGATGTATCAATGCTTACAAAGAATAATTCCTTAATGTCTGAAATATTAAACTTCATTAACTCGCTTCGAAGCCAATTTTCATCGAGATTTATTTTATTTAGGTTATTATAAAGTATCTTTCCGTCAATGACCAAGTCAACTGGAACACCTTCATAATTAGTTGGTAATTGAATGTCTTCATTTGTAAGCGGTCTTTTTTGGGACTTTTGAATAATACTTAATTGTCCATTAGTTTCTAAAATAGCAAATTCAACATCTGAAATATTACATGTTCCTTTAATCCTTAGCTGTTCTAGCAAGTCGTTTAAGGTATACATTTCTTTTTTTAGATTATCTTGGTTAATTTTACCGTTTGCAATTAAAATATTTGGTTTCCCGCAGATTATTTCTCTTCCTTTTATGCTCTTTAAAGATATCAATGATAAAAGAAGCTGAGCTATAAGAAGTGTAATTATCGGAATTATACCGTTAATTAGTGGAATGCTGGTGTTTTGAATTGGAACAGCTGCTAGTTCAGAAATCATTATGGCAACAGCAAGTTCAAACGGTTGTAATTGACCAATTTGCCGTTTTCCCATTATTCTCATAACGATAACAACAATTAAAAACAAAATAAGACTTCTAACAAAAACAACAAGCACGATATCATCCTTTCATAAAACAAGTAGTTTATTTAATATCTACCTTAGTAGATTTCAAAAATTCCTTGGTCAAATTTGAATTTTGAAGATTAGTAAAATCAATATTTTGAAATCTCCAGTTGACCAGTTATTTTCTGGGAATCACCTAATATGAATAAATTTTTAGTAATTGGTTATCAAGGCGTGATTTTTTCATTGTTATTTTTTACAGATAATATTTTTTTATGTAAGATTAATAGTATATTTAAAATAATTAAATTTATATAAAGTGAATATTAAATTTAAATAAGTAAATTATAATATTGAAATATATAGGAAGAGGAGGATTGAATATGTCATTAACTTCAAAAGAATTGATGTTACTTCAAGATAACATTAAGATGACTCAGAATAGTATTAAGTTTATGGAAGGATGTACTCAGATATGTGCAGACTCACAGGTTGTTAGCTTATGTCAGCAAATGTCTAAAGATCATCAAAATGACTTGCAAACATTAATGAAGCATATTAATTCAGCAAATATCCAGTAAAAAAGGAGGAAAACAATGAAAAACCTGACTGATAAGGAAGTAACAAATGTATTGCTCGATGAGCATAAGCTTTCAGCAACATCTCTTACAAATCTAATTTTAGAAAGCTCAAATCAGATGCTAAGAGATGATGCTACAAAAATACTTACAAGAACTTTTCAACACCAAAAACAGATTTTTGATATAATGAGTCAAAAGGGATGGTATCAGACTCAGAATGCAAGTCAGCAGGAGCTATCAAGAATACAGCAGGAAATGTCAAGTATTCAAGCTTCTTTCTAAGTACTACAAACAAAATCAACTAAAGAATGTTTGGAATATTATTGGAAGTTATAATTCAACATTCCTAATAAAAATTATGGTGTTCAAAATTATATTTTGACACCATAATTTTTTATAACGTTAAGATTAATAATGTATTTAATATAGGGTATTACGAAAAATTAAGAAGGAGTTGTTGCTCCACTACGAAAAAGTAGTTTTGCTACAACTCCTTTAATTTTGTTTTAACATATAGTGTCCTAAACTTAAATCCTTTAAATCAGTATGTTTAAGACACTATGTGTTATAATAACAGCAAGTAATAAAATTACTTGTTTTGCTATTATCTTGATGTGTCGTTCATTTTTTCAGTAGGATAGCTATTACCAGTATAGGATTGGAAAACCTTCTTAACTATATTACCACCAACCTTACCTGCTTCTCTTGAAGTTAAGTCGCCGTTATATCCCTGTTTTAAGTTTACTCCAACTTCTTTAGCTATTTCGTATTTCATATTATCAAACTGAGTTTTGCTTTTATTGTTGTTAGCCATTTTTTATCACCTCCTATAGTCTTATTTTTTCTTAAATCAAAAAGATTATAAGTAGTAAGTTTTGGTCATTATGATTGAAAAAAGGAATTTTCCAAAAAGCTTTTTGTATAATGACATTATTTTGGAATTATATATAAAACTTCAAGCATATATTTGAATATAAAGAGATGTATGTTGCAATATCTTAAATGAATGTAAAATGTGTATTGCGAAATTTGTAATTATTACTTCTAAAATTATTCATAATATAATCTGATTGGAGGGGTTATGTGTTTAAAAAAACGAAAATTATAGTTGCAGTTTTAATATCCTTAATTATATTGAACAATAATATTGCAAATTTGTCAGCTGATGATGTTTATGAAGGCGAGCCGCACATAATGGCATTAGAAGCAGTAAGAAAGCTGGATACTGTAAAAGAACCGGTCATAAATGCAACTGCTGCGGTTGTAATTGATATGGATAGCGGGAGGATAATGTACGAAAAGAATGCTAATTCAAAAAAAGCAATTGCAAGTACTACTAAGATTATGACTGCTATTGTTGCACTTGAAAATGGAAATCTTGAAGATATAGTTACTGTTAGCAAAAGAGCAGCTAGCGTAAATGGCTCAACCATTAATTTGAAAGAAGGGGAAAAAATCAAACTAGGGGAGCTAATGTATGGAATGATGCTGAATTCAGGAAACGATTCGGCAATTGCTGTAGCTGAGCATGTTGGGGGAACAGTAGAAAACTTTATTTCTATGATGAATAGAAAAGCTGCAGATCTTGGTCTTAAAAATACTTCGTTTAAGACTCCACATGGACTTGATGTTGATGGACATTACTCTACTGCTTATGAGCTAGCTCAGATTAGCAGGTATGCGTTGAAAAATCCAAAGTTTGCTGAGATATGCTGTAAAAAGACCGCAATAATATCAGGAAGATCTCTATATAATACCAATGAAATGCTTGGTATGTATAAGGGAGTAGATGGTGTGAAAACAGGCTATACAGGTCAAGCGGGAAGGTGCTTGGTTTGTTCGGCAACAAGGGAGAACTTTAAGGTGATTTCTGTAATTTTAGGATGTCCAACAAGGAACAGCAGGGCAGATGGAAGCAGGAAAATTCTCGACTATGCATTTAATAACTATAAACAATATACATTACTTCAAAAGGATGAAAACCTTAAACAGATACCTGTTATTAAGGGTAAAGAACAGTATGTTTCATTAAAACCAGAAAACGAAATAAAATATCCATTAACAAGTAAGGAAATCGAAAATCTAAAAACAGAAATTCTTATACCAGATAAACTAGAAGCTCCAATTTTAAAAGATGCTAATGTAGGAAGCATATCATTCAGTATTAATGGAAATATAATTGCCAAGGCAAATATTAAAACTGAATTTGAAGTTCAGCACAAAGACTTCTTTGATTATATGAAAGAGATAATTGATTATTGGTATAAAATAGTGGTTTAAAGTATATTAAAAATAATTAATAAAATTTCAAAAAATAATCATAAAAGTGGACAAAGCATAATATTAATAATATGTAAAGTTAAATAGATTGAATGGTTTAGTTTTGATTACAAATCGATATACAAATGAAAAAACAGAGGCAAAGAGGGGATAAAAATGAACAAAAAACTGTTACATATTATTAAACTAATAGTCCTAATTTCTATAGTATTTTATATTTCAAGTGGATCAATATTGTTTTCAGATAAGATTTCTTATGCTGAAGAAAATAATGTAAACAACTCAATAATAGAAGAACAATCGCAATTACAGGAAACTAAGAAGATTGAAGAAGAGCTCGAAAAGTATTATGGACAGGGTTTTAAAGAGATTTTACCTGAATTAAATCCAGATAATTTTATTGAAAATACATCAAAAGGTAAATTTAATTTTAACATTGGAGAAATTTTTAACAGAATAGTAAAATATTTAGTCGGCGAGATATACCAAAACATAGGTATTTTGATAAAGTTGATTGTTTTGGTTGTTTTATGTGCAATTCTAAGAAATCTTCAATCTTCATTCCTTAGTGAAAGTGTAGGGGAGTTAGCGTTTTTTACATGTTATATTGTAATAATATCAATTTTAATATTTAGCTTCAACAGTGTTTTAAATTTGTCTCGTGACATAATAGACAATATGGTTACATTTATGCATGCGACTATTCCAGTCTTAATCACACTATTGGTTTCAAGTGGAAATATCACTTCTGGTGGTGCCTTTCAACCGATTTTAATTATGATTGTTGAAATTTCTGCGACTGTTATGAAAAACTTGCTTATTCCGATGATTCTTTTTTCAACAATACTTTCCTTGGTAAATAATATTTCTGATAAGATTCAAGTTTCAAAAATGGCATCATTTTTAAAGCAGATAACTACAGTTACACTTGGTTTTTTTCTAACAGTATTTATTGCTGTTATTACAATACACGGCTCAGTTGGAGCGGTGGTAGACGGAGTAACAAGTAAAACTGCTAAATTTGCAATTAGCACTTTTATACCAGTTGCAGGTAAGTATCTTGCAGATGCAGCTGACACTGTAATTGGCTGTACACTTCTTATTAAAAATGCATCAGGAATTGCTGTAATGATAGGTATAATTTCGATTTGTTTGATTCCAATTCTTAAAATAGTTGCATTGATTGCGCTGTATAAAATTACATGTGTAATTATTGAGCCAGTTGCTGAAAAGAGAATTGTTAACTGTATTAATGATATTACAGGTTCATTGACAGTTGTAACTGGTATTGTAGCTTCCATTGCATTTATGTTTCTGATCGCAGTTACAGCAATAATATCATCAAGCAATATCTCAGCTGCAATAAGATAAAATACTTAAATGAGGTGAAGAAATGTTGGAGTTCATGAGAGGCTGGGTTATAAATATTGTAACACTGGTAATTTTTATCACTTTACTCGAAATCTTAATTCCGTCAGGGAAAGTAAAAAAGTTTATAAATCTTGTCTCTGGATTTGTAATAATGGTAACACTTTTAAGTCCGTTTTTAAAAATTTTAAATAAGGATATTGACATAAATGACCTAGAGTTTCAACAAACAATGAGTTTAAATCAGAAGGATATGGAAAGAAGAAGTAAAGAACTTGATCAAATGCAGGCAAAGCAAGTGACAGAAGTGTATAGGCAAAAAATTATTAATGATATTGAAACATTTTTAGAAAATGAAAAAGAAATACTTAGAGCGGATGCAGATGTAATACTTGATGAGGATATTAAATCCGAAAGTTATGGTCGGGTTGAAAAAGTATTTTTATCATTAGAATTAAAGGAAGAAAAGTCAGAAATTGAGAAAATAAAGCGAGTGGAAAAAGTACAAATTACAAGCAATAGAAAAGTAAAGGAAACTAAAGCAAATATTACAAAAGGTATCAACTTAAAACTTAAGTCAAAGTTGGAGGATAAAATAAGTCAAAGCTTGGGGGTGGAGAAGGAGAATATAGTTATAACAAAAAAGGAATAGTCGGAGGAAAAGTATGAAAAAGATTAAAGATTTACAAGAGTATTTGGAAAAAATGTTTCGAAACCCAAATAAAAAAAAGATAATTGAGAATTCAATAATTGTAATTATCATTGGAGTTATAGTAATTATAAGCGGGGGGGTGTTTTTTAAAAAGGAGGACAAGGCTGAGGTCCCTGTTGAGGAAGCTTCTGAGATTATTGAAGTTTCAAATAACAATACTGGTCAAGTTAATATTGATGAAATAGAAGGAAAGCTAGAAGGATTACTCTCAAAGGTTCAGGGTGCTGGTAAAGTGGAGGTGATGGTTACTTATGTTTCTGGAAGGGAATTAGTACCAGCATATGATATTAAAAAAAATGATAATGATACTAAGGAAAAGGACACTGGTGGAGGAACAAGAAATATTGTACAAACAGAAAGTGAAAACAAGGTTGTTTATGAGGAGAATAAAGGAGGGGAAAAGAAGCCAGTCATACTTAAAGAGGTTTTACCTCAAGTAAAAGGGGTGGTTGTTATCGCGCAAGGGTCTGAGGATCCTGAAGTAAAAGAAAATCTCCTAAGAGCAGTTCAAGTATTATTAGACGTACCAGTTCATAAGATCCAAGTACTTAAAAGAGGAACAAAATAATGAATAACATTATAAATTTTTATTATAAATTTGTCTACATCAGAATATAAATTAGTAATGAGAAGTGTAGCTTTAATTAGGAATGATAATAAAAGTAAATGTCGATCATTCCTAAAAAATAAAATTAAATCGCCTATATAAAAGGAGGAATATAAAATGATGGTTTTTAAAAGAAAGCAAATTGTAGTACTTTCACTAGTTTTAATGGTGGTTGTTGCTGGTTATCTGCAATATAGCTATAAAAAGGGAAGTATTTCTGTTAGTGAAGGTGATGAACAAAGACTTGGTGAGGCAGTTTATGTTGATAGCGACTATGAAGCGGCTGAAGTTAAAAATGATGGGAAGACCGAGGATAAGTCAGGTAAGAATAACAAGCAAGATGAGAAGAGCAAAGACGAAAAGAAAGATGAAAATAAATCTAATGACGAGAATAAGAATGGTAAGACCAAAGCTGTGGCAGCTTCAAAGATGGCCAATGACTTCTTTGCTCAGGCAAAGATTGATAAGGAAGTGTCAAGAGGTAGAGATAGTGATACTATGAAAACAATAACAGAAGACCCAAATGCATCAAAAGAAGTAGTTGCAAAAGCATATGAAAAAATGACAAAGTTAGTTGAAAACTCTGACAGAGAAATGAGAATTGAAACGCTGATAAAAGAAAAGGGTTTTAGCGATGTTCTTGCTATGTTTGCTGATGACGGATCGGTAGATTTGGTTGTAAAGGCACCAAACCTGACTTCAGCGGAAACAGCTCAAATATATGATATAATTTCTAGACATGCGGATATTGGAATAGATAAAATAAGAATAAAAAATATATTTTAGGATTAAACCAAGGTATATTGATAATAATTATTTATAGTGGTATAATTAACTACATTCCGTAGGAGTTATTATTCTCCAAACAGGAGGGGTTATTGGTGGAAGAAGTAAATCACGAACTACTAAGTGATATGGGATCTGTTAAAGTAACAGATGAAGTTGTGGCTATAATTGCTGGGATTGCAGCGATGGAGGTACAAGGTGTTGCAGGAATGAGCGGTGGTATAGCTGGAGAAATTGTTGAGATGCTTGGTAGAAAGAATTTATCTAAAGGCGTTAAGGTAGAGGTTGGTGAAAAGGAAGCAGCCATAGACCTTTTTATAATAATTGATTATGGATGTAGAATACCTGATGTATCATGGGATATTCAGGAGAGGGTTAAAAAATCTGTAGAAACTATGACTGGTCTTAACGTAATAGAAGTTAATATTCATATCCAGGGAGTAAACTTTGAAAAAGAGGGTATCAATAAAGAAGTTAATGAAGACATTATAAGAGTAAAATAAACTATCAGGATAAGCTTAATATTATTATTTAAGGGTATTTGAATTATAAATAATTGTAAAATGATACAAATTAATAACCCTATAGGGGTTTATTTTTTTAATGAAATAAAATATAATGAAATAAAATAAGATGAAATAATAATAATAACTAATGATTATTTATGATTGTTGTGTTTTATATTAAATACATTATTAATCTTACATTCAGCAGTTAGATAAATGTAATAGATTAATCGTATTTAATTTAGTGAGCTACTCAAATAACAAAAGAGGAGGAGTCATATGAATAACATTATTAAAAGAACTGGTCTGGGGATTTATTTTATTATAATTATTGCTGCTATTGTTGTTTTCTTATTTATGTGTATAAGCAAAGCTGGTTATCAAAACATATCAAGTTACATATTAGAGAATATTTTGACCAGTCAAATCTCAAAATTTGTTTTGGTTGTTATTGGAGTTGCATTACTGGCAATGAGTATCGGTCAGCTAATAACATCTGTAAGTGATGAGAAAGATCAAAGGGCCATAAGTAAAAAGACAGAGATTGGAGAAATAAAGGTATCTCTTAACTCTATAGAAAGCATTGCATTGGCAGCAGCGAGAAAGCTCAGTGGAATTAAGGACTGCAAGTCATATGTTTTAAAAGGAGTAGAAGGGGTTACTGTTATTATAAAAGTCATAGTAATGGCAGATATTAATATACCAACTCTTTCAGAAGATATACAGGTTAAGGTAAAAAAAACAGTAGAGGATATATCTGGAATTAGAGTGAATGAGGTAAAGGTAGTAGTGGATAATATCTTTGTAGGGTATAATAAAAATAGAGTAGAATAAACCCGGAGGCTGATATTATGAAAAAAGAAAAGTTAATCAGTTTTTACTGTTCTCATAAAGGTGAAGTAATTGGCGCTGCTATTGGACTTGTTGTTGCTATTATGATTTTGATTCTGGGATTTTTTAAATTTCTTTTTATTGTAATTTGCATGTCTTTAGGTTATTATATTGGTAAAGTTATTACTGGCGATAAAGATTATTTAAAAAAGCTTTTTGACAAGATTTTTCCGCCAGGTACTATAAGGTAGGATTATACGGTGAAGTCTTTTATTTCTTATTAATATTATAAAAGACAGCAAATGTGGAGGTAATATTGGATGGGACGTAGAGCAGCCCGTGAAACTGCTATGAAGCTCTTATATCAGTTAGAGATTCAAAAGGATGATAGAGAACAGCAGATTGAGTTTGTCTTACAAGACGAAGAGGTTACGGAGAATGATAAGAAGTATATTTTAGAGATAATTGACGGAGTCCATCAAAGTGTTGAAGAAATGGACCAGATGATTGAGAAATATTCAAAGGGCTGGAAGATAAACAGACTGTCAAAGGTGGATTTATCAATTTTAAGGCTGAGTATATATGAGATGACTTATAGAAAAGATATACCTTTTAATGTTTCTATAAATGAGGCAGTTGAGCTGGCGAAAAAGTACAGTAATAATGATGCTGGGTCATTTGTAAATGGAATTTTAGGACAGGTTTCAAGAAGTACGTCTGTGCCGAAAGACGATGATCAAAGTAAATAGAGTTTATCATCTAACACACATACCTTTTGGAGTTTAAAGGTTAGTGTGTTATTTATTGTTAGAATTAAAAGTATGGTCTGGAGGATATATGCGGTACATTTTAACTGTAACCGAAACAAATAAATATATAAAAGAGCTTTTTACACGCGATATTATATTGTCTCGTATATGGATAAGAGGAGAAATATCAAATTATAAATACCATACTTCTGGACATATGTATTTTACGATAAAGGATGAGACCAGTCTTATTAAATGTGTTATGTTCAGGACACAAAACAGCACTTTGAGATTCAAGCCAGAAAATGGATTAAAGGTAATTATTGGTGGAAGTGTTTCAGTTTTTGAAAGGGATGGACAATATCAACTTTATGCTGAGTCAATGGAGCCAGACGGAATAGGTGCGCTCCATATGGCATTCGAGCAGTTGAAAAAAAAGCTTAGCATTGAAGGATTGTTCGATGACAAATACAAAAAGAGAATTCCTCTTATTTCTGAGCGCATTGGTGTTGTCACATCTTCTACAGGATCTGTAGTAAGAGATATAATAAATGTTCTTTGTAGAAGGTTTCCTAATATACATATAAAGATATTTCCAGTTGCGGTACAGGGAGAAGGGGCATCAAGGCAGATAGCAAACGCTATTAGGAAGCTTAATGAGCTTTCATGTGTAGATGTAATAATTCTTGCAAGAGGTGGAGGGTCGCTAGAAGAGCTTTGGGCATTTAATGAAGAAATTGTTGCAAGAAGTATTTTTGCCTCAAAGATACCAATAATTTCAGCAATCGGACATGAAACCGACTTTACGATTTCGGATTTTGTTGCTGACCTACGTGCACCCACGCCATCTGCGGCTGCAGAATTGGTTGTAATGGAGAAGATGGTTCTTAGGAATAACCTAAACACTATGAATAATAGGCTTGCTAATGCATTGACAAAAAGCCTCATACTTCAGAAAAGCCGATTGCAAAGAGTTATTGAAAGTTCAGCATTCAAGCAACCATATGACAGAGTTTATCAAGAAAGAATGAGATTGGATATGCTTGGAAAAAGTATAAGCAGGTCTATGAAGACTATCCTATCAACTAATAAATCAAGTCTTGCGCTATTGGTTGGCAAGCTTGATGCAATGAGTCCTCTCACGGTTTTATCGAGAGGATATAGCATTGTAAAAGCTAAGGGGAGTCAGGAAATAATCAAATCAGTATCAAATGTTAAACAGGGAAGTGAGCTTGAGATTCAAATGGCTGATGGTAGGATTAGTTGTATTGTGAATGATATAGAGAATCCTTTTGCCTTAGGAGGAAATAATGAGTAAGAAAAAAATTAGTTATGAAGATGCAATCCTTGAACTCGAAGATATTGTTAAGAAGCTTGAATATGGAGAGTTGACAATAGAAGAATCTTTAAATGCATTTCAAAAGGGCATAGAGCTTTCAAAGTACTGTAATAACAAGCTTGATGAAATGGAAAAGAAGATTAGCATATTGCTAGAAAATGAAAAAGGCGAAATAGTTGAAGAACCGTTTTCTTATTAGGAGGATAAAATGGATTTTGATAATAAGTACAAGTTTTTTTTGGAAAAAGTTAATCTGGCTTTGAAGGACGTAATAAAGGTCAACAATACTCCAGAGAAAACTATATATGATGCAATGAATTACAGCCTTATGGCTGGAGGGAAAAGAATAAGACCTGTTTTGACATTGGCCGTATGTGACATGCTTGGAGGAGAGCTTGAGAAGGTTATACCTTTTGCATGTGCAATCGAAATGATTCATACGTATTCTTTGATACATGATGATCTTCCTGCAATGGATAATGATGATTATAGAAGAGGCAGGCTTACAAATCATAAAGTATACGGAGACGGAATGGCAGTTCTTGCGGGAGATGCATTATTAAATTATGCATTTGAAACCATGCTGAACGATACCTTGAATGAGAAAAACAATATTATGAATAAATTAAAGGCTATGCAATTCATTGCAAATAAAGCTGGTGTATCAGGAATGATTGGCGGACAGGTCGCAGATCTAGAAGCCGAAGGAAAGGCTATCAATAATGATGTCATGAACTTTATACATAAGTGCAAAACAGGTGCACTGCTAAATGCTTCAGTCATACCTTCAGCTATGATTTGTGGAGCAGATGATAGACAAATTGAGGCTCTTACAGTGTATGCTGAAAAAATAGGCCTTGCGTTTCAGATCAAGGATGATATTTTGGATATTGAAGGAAGCCTTGAGACTATGGGAAAGAGCACAGGAAGCGATGAGGCAAATAACAAATCCACTTATGTGACAGTCTATGGAATTGAAAAAGCAAAAGAAATATTGATCAATACAACCAAGGAAGCGGTTGAAGCCCTAGATATGTTCGGCGAAAGAGCATATTTCCTTAAAAATATCGCAGAATATATAACTAACAGAAATAATTGATTTGTGCTAAAATATATATAAATTCAAATATTTGTTGAAAGTGAGTTGAAGATGCTTGGGTGGTCTTTTGAAGGACATACACTCACCAGAAGATATAAAGAAGCTTGATTTTACAAAGCTTGGTGATCTAGCAGAGGAAATCAGAGCATTTCTAATAGAAAATGTTTCTCGTACTGGAGGACATTTAGCTTCGAATTTGGGAGTTGTTGAGTTGACACTTTCTTTACATAGTGTTTTTAATACTCCACAGGATAAAATAATATGGGATGTGGGTCACCAGTCGTATGTTCATAAGATTATTACTGGAAGGGCGAACAAGTTTGATACATTAAGACAACTTGAAGGCATATCAGGTTTTCCTAAATTCAAAGAAAGCGAGCATGACTGCTTTAATACTGGTCATAGTAGCACGTCTGTCTCAGCTGCGCTTGGATTTGCAAAAGCGAGAGATATAAAAAAGGAAAACTACTCTGTTATTGCGGTTATTGGTGACGGTGCTCTTACTGGAGGTATGGCATTTGAAGCTTTGAACGATGCTGGAAGATCTCCAAACAATCTCATTGTCATATTGAACGACAATGAAATGTCGATTACTAAAAATGTTGGTGGTATGTCAAGCTATTTAAGCAAAATTAGAACAGAGCCATTTTATTTTAAAGTTAAAGAAGATTTGGATATTATTCTAAATAAGTTGCCAGCGATTGGCAAAAGCGCGGCAAAAGCACTTGACCGAGTAAAAGGAAGTGTTAAATATATTATAATGCCAGGCATCTTGTTTGAAGAGCTTGGGTTTAAATATCTAGGCCCAATAGATGGTCATAATATGCAGGAGCTTAACAATGTTCTAACTAGGGCTAAAAGTATTAAAGGGCCTGTTTTGGTACATGTATGTACGCAAAAGGGAAAAGGCTACACATTTGCTGAAGAAAGCCCACATCTGTTTCATGGAGTCTCGCCTTTTGAAATCGAAACAGGTGAGGCTTTATCAAGTGGAGGACCAAGTTACTCTGATATTTTCGGAGATATGTTAAATAAATTGGCCGAGAAAGATGAGAATATTGTTGCGATTACTGCTGCAATGCCTCACGGAACAGGCTTGGAACGGTTTTCTAATAAGTACAATAATAGGTTCTTTGATGTGGGGATTGCAGAACAGCATGGGGTTACTTTTGCAGCAGGTCTCGCTCGTAATGGTCTTAAACCTGTGTTTGCGGTATATTCTTCTTTTTTGCAACGATCATACGATCAAGTGCTTCATGATATAGCGCTTCAAAATCTTCACGTTGTTTTTGCAGTTGACAGAGCAGGGATTGTTGGTGAGGATGGAGAAACACACCAAGGATTGTATGATTTGTCGTTCTTAAGCCATATACCCAATTTTACTATTATGGCACCTGCTGATTATGATGAGTTTGAGAAAATGATGGAATATGCATTTTTGGAGCATAATGCGCCTATTGCTATAAGATATCCAAGAGGAAAAGGAAAGACCGAACTCGTTGGCGGGGGCCCTGTCAAGCTTGGTCAAGGTGTATTGTATAAAGAGGGGACAGATATTACACTTATCTCAATCGGAAGTATGTTTGAAACAGCGTTGGCTGTTACAGAGCAGCTAGATAAGCTAGGCATATCTGTAGAGCTTATAAATGCAAGGTTTGTAAAGCCAATAGATTCAAAAATGATTATAAATTCTGGCGTTAAAACCAAGAAGATAGTAACACTAGAAGATAATACTGTCATGGGTGGGTTTGGCAGTAATGTACTTGAAATGATAAATCAAAAGGGTTATAACATAAAAACCAGAATATTTGGATTTCCAGATCAGCCTATTATGCAAGGTTCAAAAAATAGCATTTTCAAAAAGCACAAGCTTGATCCTGAATCAATAGTTTCTGAGATTTTGAAGATGTTTAAAAACGGCAATTAATCTTTAGTAATGATTTAATATAGATTAAATACAATTAATCATTTAATATAGATACTATTGGAGGAGAAGTTTTGGAAAAGGAAAGACTTGATGTATTGCTTCATAAAAGAGGATTGTTTGAAAGCAGAGAAAAGGCTCGAAGCGCAATTATGGCGGGAGTTGTATTTGTTGATAATATAAAAGAGGATAAGCCTGGAACGAAGTTCAACGTTGAAGCAAAAATAGATATAAAAGAAAATCCAATTCCTTTTGTAAGCAGGGGAGGTTTAAAGCTCCAGAAAGCTATGAAAACGTTTGGAATTGTGCTTTCAGGAAAGTCTGCAATAGATATTGGTGCATCAACAGGTGGATTTACAGATTGCATGTTGAAGAGTGGTGCTATAGAAGTCACAGCTATAGATGTTGGGTATGGACAGCTTGCATGGCAGCTCAGAAATGATAAAAGAGTAGTAAATATGGAAAGAACCAATATTAGATATATTAAGCCAGGGGATATAGGGGATGATAAAGATTTTGCATCAATCGACGTATCCTTTATTTCGTTAAAAAAGGTTTTGCCTGTTGCAAGAGATCTAATAAAAGATAATGGAGAGATTGTATGCCTAATTAAGCCACAATTCGAAGCTGGAAGGGATAAGGTTGGAAAACGTGGTGTTGTTAAAGAGGCATCAACCCATGAAGAGGTAATTAGAGACATAATAAACTTCGCCGTCAGTCTTGAATTTAAGGTTTTAGGATTGACATTTTCGCCTGTAAAAGGTCCTGAGGGGAACATTGAGTACCTTTTACATCTCAAGAAATCTGGCGAAACCATCAATGGGATTGAAGATATTATCAAGCAGGTGGTTTTAGATTCTCATTCTGTCGACATGTAGGGAAAATTGATAAAAGTCACAGAAAGTGCCATAAATACAAAAATTATATAATCTTGATTGCTTAACAACAGTATGTTATTATTACATAAAAGCAGTATTATATTAAATACATTATTAATCTTCTTTAATTTATTAAAGTGATGAAGAGGTAAAGATGAAAACCATTGGTATTATACCAAATCCAGATAGAGATATTGGATATGAGTTAACTGGAAAGATTGTTGAAAAAGTTATTGAGTATGGCGGTAAGGTGCTCTTGCCTTTAGAGCCTGCTCAAAAATTAGGTTATGCTCAATATGGAGTAGATGAAGATGATGTTTATAAAAATTCAAATGTAATCCTAAGTTTAGGTGGAGATGGTACCTATTTAAAGGTAGCTAGAAATGCATATACTGCAAGTACTCCAGTACTTGGAGTTAATCTAGGTACATTGGGGTTTTTAACAGACATAGAAAAAGGTGAAATAGATTTTGCAATTAAGTGCATTATTGATGATAAATACACAGTAGAAAATAGGATGATGCTTGAGACTGTTATTTATGATAAATCCAAAGTAATTGCAAGAGATATTGCATTAAATGATGTTGTAGTATCAAGAGGTGCTCTATCAAGGATTTTGCACCTCAAAACTTATATAAATGATGTTTTTGCAGAGTTCTATCCAGGAGATGGGCTTATTGTATCAAGTCCTACAGGATCAACTGCATATTCTTTATCGGCAGGTGGTCCAATTGTTGAGCCAGATTTGGACATTATAATTGTTTCACCTATTTGTCCCCACATACTTTATGCAAGATCTTTTATTACCAAGGCTAGCAAAGTACTAAAGGTTGTTGTGGATGAAAACTATGAGCATACTGCAATGGTTACGGTAGATGGACAAATCGGCTATGAAATAAGAGGTGGATATAGCATTGAAGTTAAAAAGGCGCCTTATTCGGTACAAATGGTTAAGATTGTACCTAATAGTGTCTTCAATGTATTGAGATCAAAAATATATGTGAGGGGAGAAACATTCAAGGATGAAGTACAGTAGACATGCTAAAATTCTTGAAGTAATCGAGAAACATACCATTGATACCCAAGAAGAGCTTGCAGAAAAACTAAAGGAGCTAGGTTATGATGTCACACAGGCCACTGTTTCAAGAGATATCAAGGAGCTCCGTTTAATCAAGGTTATGATGGAGAATGGAGGTTATAAATATGCTCCATTTACTCAGTCAGAAAACTCAGTTTCAAATAAGCTTCTGACAATCTTTTCGGAGTCCTACGTTTCAAGTGACTATGCAAATAATATAGTAGTAGTCAAAACACTTCCAGGTATGGCACAAGCTTGTGCATCAGCTATTGATTCTTTAAAGTGGATGGAGATAGTTGGGACTATCGCTGGTGATGATACTATAATGATTATTTCAAGAGCAGAAAAAATAGCAGAAGAAATGGTAAATAGATTAAATAAAATGGCAAAAGATTGATTGAGGAGGTGTTGGCTTGCTTCAACAATTGGAAATAACAAACATAGCTTTAATAGATAAAGTTTGTGTTGATCTAGGAGATGGGCTAAATGTATTAACGGGTGAAACTGGAGCTGGAAAGTCAATAATAATTGACTCGATTAATGGGATCCTTGGAGAAAGACTTTCTAAAGATTTAATTAGATCTGGTAATGATAAAGCCTCAATACAAGCTGTTTTTATAACTGATAATGAAGAGATAAGAAATTACCTTAATGAAGTAGGCGTTGATTTGGAAGAGGATGGAACGCTTATTGTTTCAAGGGAGTTTACCAAAACTGGCAAAAATACTTGCAGGATAAATGGAAAAATGGTCACTGTTTCTATTCTTAAGGAATTAGGAAGCAGAATAATCGATATACATGGTCAACATGAAAACCAATCTTTACTCAGGACTGAGAGCCACATTGAGCTCTTGGATTCTTTTGGAGGCGACAATATTGTCAGCCTCAAAAGTTCTTTTGTCGAGCTTTTAAACGAGTATAAAAGCATTAAAAACAAGCTGCGTACACTTACTGGTGATATAAATGAACGAGAAAAAAGAATCGATTTTTTAAGGTTTCAAATCGATGAGATAAAGAAAGCCAAATTAAAAGACGGAGAATACAAAGCGCTTGAAAAACAGAGGGTAGTACTTGCAAACTCAGGGCGAATAATTGAGGTGTTATCTTCAGTTTATGAAACTGTATTTTCAGGAAATAATATTAAATGTTCGGTTTATGATGGAGTAAATAGTGCAATCTCTGAAATGAGCTCAATATCAAAGCTTGATAGCAAATATGAAGAAATTTCATCAAAAATGGAAGAGGTTGTTTACCAGATTGATGATATAATTGATTTGATTCGAAAAGAACGTGACAGTGTTGAGTATAGTCCAGATTTGCTCGACCAGGTAGAAGAAAGACTTGATTTAATTGTAAGGCTTAAAAGAAAATATGGAAGCTCTATAAAAGATGTCTTTAAGTATCTTGAAGAAGCTGAAGCTGAGTATACTCAGTTGGTCGAGAGTGAAGATGTAATAAAAGAGCTTAATAAAAAGATTGATACTATAGGTCAGAAGCTGTACAAGATTGCTGAGAGCTTGAATGAAGAAAGAACTAAGCTTGCTACTATTTTAGAAGAAAGGATAGGAAATGAGCTTGAAGACCTTGAAATGAAAAAGTCCAAGTTTAAGGTTAATATCGAATTTAACAATACCATAAGTGAAAACGGAGAGTATAAATTCACACAAAACGGACTCTCAAAGGTAGAGTTTCTTATATCTCCCAACCTTGGAGAGCCATTAAAGCCTCTAGCAAAGATTGCGTCTGGCGGGGAAATGTCAAGAATTATGCTTGCAATCAAGACAATTCTTGCAAATGTCGATCATATCCCAACTTTGATTTTCGACGAAATTGATATAGGAATAAGCGGAAAAGCTGCACAAAAAGTAGGCGAAAAGCTATCGATCATTTCAAGAAACCATCAGGTTATATGTGTTACACACCTTGCTCAAATATCATCTATGGCTGACTCACATTATCTGATTGAGAAAGATTCTGAGGATGGTTTTACAAAAACAAGCGTTAGAAAGCTTAAGGATATGGAAGTGAAAAACGAGATCGCAAGAATACTTGGAGGGTCTAATATTTCCGATATAACCTTAAAGCATGCTGAGGAAATTATTATAAATTCAAAAAGTTTCAAAAAGAATTCCAGTTGAAAAGTTTTTCATGAATCACCTTAATGAAATAATACCTCCTATGCATTTTTTTGTTTGAATAAATCGGCTTATATAAGGTTAACTTATGATTAGAAATAAACAAGCAAGTTTATTATAGATGCTAGGAGATAAAAATATGTATTTTTTAAACAATAGAAAGAAAAAGCTATATGTTTTTTTTGTTATATGTATTCTTGTATCTGTATCAAGCTATGTACATGCATTACTTGTATTACCAGGAGAAATAACCCTCGCTGAAGGGGATGACTTTTCATATAATATCAAGAGCCCATTTTTAATCAGTATAAAGGCTGATAAGGAAGGCGTTGTGAGCTATTCGCCCCAAGGATTGGAAAAGAGGAATCCAGCTATTCATTTATCAAGACCGATATCTCTAGTATCTCTAAAGCAAGGGTGTGTCAATCTAAAGATGAAGCTGTTTGGTATAATCCCTGTTAAGACAATGGAGATTAATGTTATTGCGAACAAGGAAATTGCTGCCTGCGGAAACTCGATCGGAGTAAAGCTTAAATTAAATGGCTTAATGGTAATTGGTATTTCTGATGTTAGCGATATATCAGGGAAAGAGTGTGTTCCTGCTAAAAAAAGCGGTATTAAACCAGGAGACTTGATTATTCAGGCTAATGGGGTTAACCTTGAAGAAGCAGATGATCTTATCGATGAGGTTAATAAAAGTAACGGGAAAACTATGCAGATAAAATATAGACATGGTCAACGTACAATTAAGGATAATATTACTCCAGTAATGTCATCAGATGATAGCAAATATCATCTGGGTTTATGGATAAGGGATAGCACTGCTGGAATAGGAACATTAACATTTTATGATCCTGTGACTAACTCATTTGGGGCATTAGGACATGGTATTACCGATTTAGATACAGGTGCTTTGATGCCAGTAAAATCAGGTGAAATACTAGAATCAAGTATCTTATCTATTAGAAAAGGTAAAAAGGGAACACCAGGTGAGTTAAGAGGTGTTTTTATTGATGATGGAAATGAACTTGGTTCTATCAAAAACAATTGTGAGTATGGTATATATGGTACTATCAATAAAAAGTATTCTGAGAGGTTCTCTGATAACTTGTATCCTATTGCACTGAGGACACAAGTTAAGGAAGGGAGAGCCAAAATTATGTCAAATATTGATGGTACTTTCGTTGAGGAATATGATATTGAAATACAGAAGGTTAACAGGCAAAAAATAAACAGTTCAAAAGGTATGGTAATAAAAGTAACAGATAAAAGGCTTCTAGATGAATCAGGAGGAATAGTACAGGGAATGTCGGGAAGTCCTATTATTCAGGAGGGAAGAATCGTTGGAGCAATAACGCATGTTCTAGTTAATGATCCGACAAGGGGATATGGGATCTTTATTGAAAATATGTTAAAGAATGTATACGACAAAGGAACCAAACAAAAAAGCAATGTAAACTGTTTATTGCAAAATGAATAAGGCGATTTCAAAAATTTCCTTAGTCAAATTTTTTAATGGTGAAAAGTACTAAAATCAATATTTTTGGAATCACCTAATATGGGAAATAGTTTTACTATTTCCCATATTGTTTTTATATATATAACTATTTTTTTATACGTATAAAAAATGCATAGGAATAGGTAGAAAATAGATAAATTATAGATATATAACAATAATAAACAATGTAGTAAATTATATTAAAGAATTAATTTGATGTTAATATTTAGTAGATTCCACTTGTAATTTTATCGAAATGGAAATATAATATTTATAGAATGCATATTTTTTACAAAAGCTAAGGGGGAGACAATTTAATGTCAAATAAGATTCAGGTAGTAATTGCCGATGATAATCGTGAATTTGGCGATATTTTATCAGAGTATTTGAGCAATCAAAGTGATATACAGGTTGTGGGTGTGGCGAGGGATGGTATAGAAGCATATGATATGATTGTCCGAGAAATGCCGGATATTGCTATACTTGATATTATTATGCCTCATCTTGATGGGCTTGGAGTTCTTGAAAAAATGAATTCAACGCAAATATCAAAGAGGCCTTTATTTATCATTCTTTCAGCGGTTGGTCAGGATAAGATCACCCAAAGAGCGTTAGCCTTAGGAGCGGAGTACTATGTTGTAAAGCCTTTTGACATGGATATTTTAGTTTCTAGAATAAGACAGCTTAAGGATGTTAATCAATCATCAATATTAATTACTGATCATACGATTGATAGACAGCAGTATTTTTCACATTCACCAAGAAATCTTGAAGCTGAGGTTACAAGTATAATGCATGAAATTGGTGTTCCAGCGCATATCAAAGGATACCAATACTTAAGGGATGCAATTATGATGGTTGTTAAAGACCTTGAAATAATAAACTCAATTACAAAGCAGCTTTATCCTGCTATTGCTAGAGAATATAATACTACTCCAAGCAGAGTAGAAAGGGCTATTAGGCATGCAATAGAAGTAGCATGGAGTAGAGGGCAGGTTGATGCTATAGACTCATTGTTTGGATATACTGTGAATCTTGGCAAAGGCAAACCAACCAATTCAGAGTTCATTGCCATGGTTGCTGATAAACTGAGGCTTGAATTAAAAGTAAGTTGATTTTTTAATGTCTAGAAAATTATGGTGTCTTTCTAATAAAGACACCATAATTCTTACGACAAGTTACAAATGATTTGTTAATATGTATAAGGGAAGCTATAAGGACTATATCCTATATAACCACCTATTCCTGGATAGTTTGGATAACCTATATACGGATTTCTTCGTCTCAATAAGCTTGATAAAAGCATGATTCCTATAAGGTCTCGTAAAATTCTTCTTCCGCTATAAGCAAATTGTCGATCGCCTTCTTTTTTATCATTTTCAAAAGTATCTAAAATGCTGTTTTCTGTATTGCTGTATACATCGTCAATCATAGATTCTACTTGTTTGCTGTCTGGATTATACATTAATCCATAAGTAGATATAACCCTGTCACATACCATCTCAACTACAGGTTCAAGTATAAAATAGGATTTGGGATACATTGCCTCAAGTGTTTTTTGAGGATTATTCATAGACTGCATTTGATTTGTAAGGGGACAGCAGTGAAATGGCATATTGTTCATCATATTGTTATTTGCAAAACCTTGCATATTGATCCTCCTTAATTTTTATATATTTAGAATATGAAATTCTGATTTAATAGGTTCCAAATATCTAATTCGTGGTAAATATTCACTTTACTTAAGGCTAAAAAGATGTTATAATGTAAGTACATAGTTATAAATTCAATTCTAAATTATCGAATTTGGATGTGTTCTCATTTTTAAAATTATCTTGTTTTCCTAAAATGGAGAGGTTTAACAATCACACAAATACATTTTAATGTTTCTATATGATGGACCCTATTTCTATGCATAATATTCCTTTATGTTTTTCTTGATGTCTACGAAATTATGGTGCCCATAATTTCTAACTGGAAATTTCAAAAAATAATCAAGAGAAATCTTAGAAAACTCAAAAAAAGAAGTAAATAAAAAATGGAGGATTGAATATGATTAAAAAGGGAAAGTTATTGTCTTCAATGCTACTAGTTACATTTGTATTACAGTTTTGTGGAATCTTAGAAGGTGTCTCATTTATCAATTATGAAATTAATTCACATGCATTTTTTATGATGCAGATGCCAGTCGCCCCTCCTAAACCAATCGGGAATTTGGCAGTAGGAAAGTTAGCTAAGGTTTATACTGATTCTGAGCAGAAAAGTTATGTTGCTTCTAATGTAAATGATGGTGATATTTCTACTAGGTGGTGTGCAAAAGATGGAAACGAAAATCACTATGTTACTATAGATCTAGGAAGTTTCTATAATCTTACAGGTGCTGTTGTATACTGGAAGAAAGCTGTTGGAAAAGTCAGCAAATATAAGATTGAGGTGTCATCAAATAATTTTAATTGGTTCATAAAAGCTGATAGGACTAATAATGAATTAACAGATGATATTTTAACAGATAGATTTATGGCGAATTATGTAAGATACGTACGTGTTACAGCAACTGGACTAGATGAAGGTGTGTGGGCTAGTATAAATGAAATTTACATTTATGATAGTTTTTTTGCTAATCCCACCAATACGCCAACAAGCCCGCAAACTAACACTCCAACAAAGGTAAATACAGCTACACCAAAACCTACATCAACACCTACATCAACACCTAAATCAACATCTACCCCAACATCAAAATCATCATCTACCCCAACAACAAAATCAACATCTACATCAACATCTACATCTACATCAACATCAACATCTACCCCAACATCTGCGTATACTCCTACATCTACACCTACTCCGAGAATTATTGCGTATAAGCAAGTAAACTATAATCCTGTAATTCCGTCAGATACTAAGCTTATTAAACTTCAACATTCAACCCAAATACCATATGCAACACCAGTAAAAATGTATGGTTCTCAAATTATGGATTACACAATTAATGGGAGCGTTGATATTCAGTCAGCAGAGAAAACAAAGGAAATAGTACTAGCTATAGATAATTCCTATAGTACTGGAATGACAAAAGATTTGAAAATTATAAATGATAAAATTTTTGATTATACATTATTCGCAGGTGATACTGATATTAACAATGATAATATGCAATTTAGTACAACTGCCTTTTCTGTTCAAGGTAATGTACACTCAAATGGGAAAATTGCATTCTATACAGCGAGTTATTCTGCTGTAATAGATGGCAATATTCAAGCTTCAGAGAAAATTTTTGCACAATATCAGACATTAAAAAATGGTAGTGTTTCTTCTAAAAACGCAGATGTTGGAACATGTACATTAACAAATGCAACAGTTAATACAAATGCAACTGTTAATCAAATCACAGGAATGCTTCCTCTTTCAAGGGATATTCTGAGGAAGAAGGCAAGTGATAGCGGAAATCTATATTTACCGAATATGAGTGGAAATGTAATTCTTCAAGGACATTCTATTGGTATTGATTCACCTATACATGTTGAGGATGATTTGGAGATTGCAACAGGTGATTATTCAGGAAAAGGTCTAATATCTGCTGAAGGTAATGTAACAATTAGTGGATCAAATATAACTCAGGATTCAGATGGAGCAATGTGCATTTACTCAGAAAAGGATGTTAATCTAAATTGTTCATCAGGAAAAATTTATGGCATAATTTATGCTCCAAATGGAACTGTTCACCTTAGTGGAGCTGATATGACATTTTATGGTAGAATTATTGCTAAAAGGATTGATTCTTCATCATCAAATATTAAAATAGTTGACAAAGGATATCCAACAATAATTGAAGAGATAAAAAACTACATCGATTGTAGACTATATTATGAGAAAGAAGCAGTCTTAAAGTTTATTGATGATTTTCAGGGTACGACCGCTAAAATAGGTGTGGTAGTTTATTCTGATAAAGCAAGTGTTGCGATGGATGATAATAACTATGCACTATTGTCAATGTCTGACCCTTTAGATGTTGCTTATCTTAAAGATTTTGTTAGTGGTATTAAATACAGTTCGATGACACTTTCAGGTTCTTCGATACGAAATATTGGGGATGCTTTAAGAAAGTCATATCACCTTTTGCATAATTCTCCTGATATAAATGCGCAACAATACTTAGTAGTATTAACCGATGGTGATACTAATGTATGGTCTAAAGAGAATAGTTCAAGTATAAACTCGCTTAAGGATAGTAGTGACGCGGTTTATATTTCTGGGAATGATGTAGTAGGCGCAAAAAATTATGCTGGTTATTTTGGAGACATGCTTAAGAATGCTTCGGTGAATAGCTTCTATATTGATATTTCAGGTTCATCTACTGGTCTTGAGGATATTGCAATTTCAAGTGGTTCTAAGATTGTATCAACTAAGCATTATTATGTTCCTGTTACAGCTGATAAAGTATTAACTGAATTAAGCAAGCCATCCGTGATCATTAGAAGTGAGAAGTCATATATTGATTATGCAGATGATCTAGATTTTATAACAGTTCAGTTTAGTGATATTATGCCTCTAGGCGTAAAAGTTATATCCGCCACATCACAATCCACCGATAGTAGCTTTAGTTTCTCTAAAATTACTGATGGAACATATTCAGGTAGATATCAGGTAGATGGAAAATTGGAAGGTCTTGTACTTCATAGGGTTAGTACGGATTCGAATGGTATTTCTAAGTATGTTGTAAAACAAAAGAATAAAGTTGTTGATGATAGTGGAAATATAAGCTATGTTATATCTCCTGTATATGATATAAAAGTTAAAGTAAAGTATATGGTTTTGTATGGAGCCAAAACAAAAATAGGAAACAAAACATATTCGGATGTTTCTTTTATTGATAATGTTGTTGGTTATATTGATTATTTTAGTAATATTAATTTAGTATCTGGTGATGAGTATATTCAAAAAGTAGTCTCAAATCCAGAATTACACTAAACTATTAAGTGAGTAGCAATATATATTAATTTTTAAGTCATATTAAAGTCATATTAAAGAACTAATAATTGTATATTAATAAGGTAAGTAGTGATTAAATTAATAATTATCACTGCTTACCTTTTTTAAGTCCTGTCAAGTTATGGACAGTTTATTTCTACTTGATTACAATTATATTAAAAAGATATTAACTTACAGGTTAAAGATAATATTTTGTTGAATCCATAAACCTAAATAATAATTTTGGGGGTCAATATGAAGAATATTCGAATGATAACTGCAATTTTATGTGTAGTTTGGTTTGCGGCAGCCGTTTTAATGGGTTCTTCAACAACTAAAACTGATGAAGGGAATAAAGTAGAAGCAAGTTATAATGATATAAGCTTAGAAAACACAAGGGTTAATGATACAAGCATAGAAAACTTAAGAACTAATGATTTAAGAGGAATATGGGTTGCATCGGTAGCTAATATCGATTACCCTTCAAAGCCTACAACTAGTGATGATGTCTTGAAAAGTGAGGCATTAAAAATACTTGATTATTCAAAGGAAATGGGAATGAACGCTGTTTTTCTTCAGGTTAGGCCTGCAGCGGATGCATTATATAAATCTAAATATTTTCCATGGTCTAAATACCTGACAGGAAAACAGGGAACAGAGCCTTTGAATGGTTTTGACCCTTTGGAATTTTGGGTAAATGAAGCTCATAAACGTGGGATTCAATTGCATGCATGGATTAATCCATATAGAGTCTCCAAAAATACTAATAAGGACAAAAAACATGATTTTAGCTCTTTGTATGCCTCTAATCCAGCACGTATTCATCCTGAATATGTTGTCAAGCATTCGGATGGCAACCTTTATTTTGATCCTGGTATTCCAGAGGTAAGGGCGCTAATCGTTGATAGTGTTAAAGAAATAGTTTCGAATTATGAGGTTGATGGTATACATATGGATGATTATTTCTATCCAGACACCATCTTTAATGACAGTAAAACTTACAAAAAATACGCGGGCGGGTTTAAAAATATTAACGATTGGCGTAGAGAAAATGTAAATATTTTGATTAGAGAATTATCAAAAGGAATAAAAAGCGTTGATGATAAAGTTAAGTTTGGAATAAGTCCATTTGGAATTTGGGCAAATAAAAAAACAAATCCACTAGGAAGTGATACAAGTGGAGGAGAGTCGTATAATAACCATTATGCAGATACGAGAAAATGGGTTAAGGAGCACATGATCGATTATATTGTGCCGCAGCTTTACTGGAACATTGGATTTTCGATTGCTGATTACAGTAAGCTATTGTCGTGGTGGGATAGTACAGTTGCAGGAACAGGAGTGGATTTATATATTGGTCAGGCAGCATACAGGACAGGAGTTTCAGATCCATCGAGTCCATGGTATGGAATTAATGAAATTGAAAAGCAGTTGAAGTTGAATAATAAAATGTCTCAAGTTAAGGGAAGTATTTTCTTCAGCTATAAGTCGTTTGTTGATAATCAAGCACTAGGGGCATCGGTAAAGGCACACTATGAAAAAAGAGATGGATCAGTTGTCAAGATTCCTGTTTTGATAGGAAGACCAGATAATAATATTACTACAGGTCTTAATGAATTTTACTTGACGGGGTCTTCGGATCCACAAAAACCTTTATATATAAATGGTGAAATTATCAAGAATCGTTCCGAAAAAGGTTATTTTGGTGTGCTAATGCCTTTGAGAGAAGGAATTAACACTTTTATAGTTTCTCAGGAGGGAAGCTTTGATACATGCGTAATAAACAAAACAAAAAACAATAATATTATAAAAATGAATACAATTGAAATTGAAAAATCATCGACTTTTCCCTTGTCACAGGAATATAGGTTAAGTGGTGAGAAAATCATGCTCTCATGTCGAGCGCCAATAGGGCGAGATGTATATGTAAAAATAAATGGTAAGAGCTATAAAATGTCTCCAGAAGTTAAATCAACCAATCAATCAGGGATTTTTGGAACGATCTATACTTATAATTATACAATTCCGACATATAAAGGAACTGCAAAGATTATTGATCTCGGAGCTCCTCAATATTCATTCAAATATAATGGCAAAACCAAAACAAGGTCTGCAAAAGCTAAAATCGGAGTGATTTTAAAAGACTATCCAATGTATGCCAAGGTTACAAAAGATGTAATTAATACATTCGATGGGCCTTTACCATCTGATAGAACGACTTTTGAGCTATACAAAGGAATGATTGACTATGTAACAGGAATGACAGGTAATTTTGTAAGAACTTCATCTGGACAGTGGTTAAAAAAGGACAGCGTTTATGTTTTTAAAAAGAAAATCCAGTTGAAAGCTGATATCAAAAAGGTTGAGTATATTAGGGGTGAGAAATGTGATGTATTGAGGTATTATATGTCATCACCTTCTGCTGCTAATGTTTCGTTTGACGGCACTTCATTTAAAATGAATATTTCGGCAGTTTCAAAAGCTGTATCTCCCGAACTTCCCGAAGATTCAATTGTTTCATCAGTTAAGTTATTGAGAACTTATAGCGGTGTGGAGTATTTGCTTGGATTGGCTGAGAATAAGAGTATTGATGGGTATTATATTAAAAAAATATCAACTGGTCTGGAGTTATATATAAAAAGGGAGGTAAAATCTCAAAATGAAGAAACACCATTGGAAGGCATAAAAATATTGATTGATCCTGGCCATGGTGGTAGTGAGCTTGGTACAACAGGACCTTTGGGATTTAAATACCCTGAAAAGACAATTAACTTAAAATTGTCACTTAAGCTTCAGGCAGAGCTTAAAAACTTGGGTGCTGAAGTATTTATGACAAGAACAACTGATAAAGCAGTAAGTCTTGAAGAAAGACTTTCCCAATCTAGAAATTTAAAGCCCGACTTGTTTATTTCAATGCATGCAAATAGTATGAAGGATAACGTAGATATATCAAAGGTTAGTGGATTTGCAGTGTTTTACAGGCAAGCTTTTTCTGAAAAAATTTCAAACACAATTCTATTGGGAGTAATCAATAATTTGGAAAGAGAAAATAAGGGTGTTAATGAATGCAACTTTTATGTTACAAGGGGTACATGGACACAGTCTATTCTTATTGAAAGTGGATTTGTTCCGAATCCAAACGAGTTTGAATGGCTTGTTGATGAAGAAGAGCAATCATATCTTGCGAAAAACCTTGCAGATTCTATAAGAAATTATTACATGGATTAATTATTGTCATTATGGATTCCTTGTGATATACTTTATAAAATTTTGCAGTACAGAATTGAAGTGTATCGATACGATAGGAGGAATTATGATGACAGAAAGATATGAATTAAATAAAAATCTAGCCCAAATGCTAAAGGGCGGCGTGATAATGGACGTTACCAATGCAAGAGAGGCTTCTATAGCCCAGGAAGCTGGTGCTGTTGCAGTAATGGCTCTCGAAAGAGTGCCAGCTGACATTAGAAAACAGGGCGGGGTAGCTAGAATGTCCGATCCTAAAATGATCAAAGAGATAAAGAATACGGTTACTATTCCTGTTATGGCAAAGTGCAGGATTGGACATATTGTTGAAGCACAGGTTTTGGAGTCTTTAGGAATTGATTACATCGATGAAAGCGAAGTTCTTACGCCTGCTGATGATAATTATCATATTGAAAAAAGCAAGTATAAGATTCCCTTTGTGTGTGGAGCAAGAAACCTTGGAGAGGCACTTAGAAGAATTGGTGAAGGTGCTTCAATGATACGGACAAAGGGTGAGGCTGGAACAGGAAATATTGTTGAAGCTGTCAGACATATGCGCACTATCATGGGAGAGATTAGAAGACTTGCAAATCTACCGCCTGAAGAGATCATGACAGCTGCAAAGGAAATGGGAGCACCTTATGATTTGGTTGTTTTGGTATCAAAAGAAGGCAAGCTACCAGTTGTTAACTTCGCAGCAGGAGGTGTAGCAACTCCATCAGACGCGGCTCTTATGATGCAGCTCGGAAGTGATGGTGTTTTTGTAGGCTCAGGCATTTTTAAGTCATCTAATACTGAAAAGATGGCAAGAGCAATAGTTAAAGCAACTACATATTTTGAGAACCCTGAGATAATTGCAGAAGTATCAGAAGATCTTGGTGAGGCTATGTATGGAATTGAAATATCCGATCTAAAGCCTGAAAATATTTTATCGAGCAGAGGTTGGTAAATATGAAGTCTGTAGGAATACTTGCTCTTCAGGGATCGTTTATTGAGCACTATTATATGCTTCGAGAACTTGATGGTATAAAACCTGTATTGGTGAAAAGTGTTGATGAAATTGAAAGCATTGATGCTTTGATTCTTCCAGGTGGAGAAAGCACTGCTCAAGGGAAGCTCTTAAATGATTTCGGATTGACAGAGCCTATCAAAGAAAGAATAAAAGGCGGAATGCCTGTTTGGGGAACTTGTACAGGAAGCATTCTTCTTGCAAAGAAGATTGTTGATGAAGAAAACACTCATCTTGGGCTTATGGATATTGAAGTTAAAAGAAATGCATATGGAAGCCAACTTGATAGTTTTAAGACAAATATGTTAATTGAAGAGGTCTCCAAAAGTCCTATTCCGCTAGTATTTATCAGAGCACCTTGGATTGAAAGGGTAAGTAGTAATGTGTCGGTCTTAGGCGAGTTTGATGGAAGAATTATCGCAGCAAGGCAAGATAATATGATTGTAACATCGTTTCATCCAGAACTTACTTCTGATTTGAGTTTTTACGAATATCTTGTAAAAAGGATATAGATTAGGTGATTCCAAAAATACTGAATTTATTACTATTCAATATAAATAATTGACCAAGGAAATTTTTGAAATCGCCTTTAATACAATTATTCTTTTACATTGCACCGAGCTCTATTTTGATTTTAGATATCAAATGAGAGTTTGGTGCAATTTTTAATTTCAAGAAATTAATTGAATAATGATAGAATATATTGAATTCAGTCTATGAAAGGTGTATAATAAATATATGAATACTTGTTCATATATTCAAAGAGAAGGGGAAACGTCTATGAATAGCGAAAAGAACGAAATTGAAAGATGCAGTTGTAATGTCATACACGATGATATAGTTTCTAAAGTCAGAGAAAATATGCCTCAAGAAGAAAATCTTTATGATCTCGCCGAACTTTTTAAGGTTTTTGGAGATACTACGAGGGTTAAAATACTGTATGCTTTGTTTTCATCGTCAATGTGTGTGTGTGATATAGCAGCACTTTTTAATATGACCCAATCTGCGATTTCGCATCAACTTAGGGTATTAAAACAGGCGAGGCTAGTTAAATATCGCAAAGAGGGTAAAATTGTTTATTATTCTCTTGATGATGACCATATAAAAAATATTTTTGATCAAGGATTGAACCATATAAGGGAATGAAAGTAAACAATTTATCGTTGAAAGAAGGGGCAATATGAATGGCAGGAATGGCGGAAATAGTGAGTTTGGTGTGAATAGTAGGAATAGTCCAAATAGCAGAATTAAGAAAGAATTGGTACTTGATGGTCTAAATTGTGCTAGCTGCGCGGCAAAGATAGAATATGACGTCAATGATTTAAACGGAGTATCTGATAATACAGATATAGAAAAAGATTCTGATGATGTGAGAAAAGAAAAACTGACTGTAATTAGGCTTGTTTTAGGTGGGGTATTGTTTTTTACAGCTTTGTTATTTAAATTTCCAAATGAAATTGAAACAATAATGTATCTTTTGAGCTATATTATCTCAGGAGGTGATGTCTTATATAAAGCTGTTAAGAACATTATCAGGGGGCAGGTTTTTGATGAAAACTTCCTAATGACTATTGCATCTATTGGAGCATTTGTGCTTGGAGAGTACCCTGAAGCAGTAGCAGTAATGCTTTTTTATCAGATTGGAGAGCTTTTGCAGGACATTTCCGTGAATAGGTCAAAAAGGTCGATTAGTGCTTTGATTGACATACGTCCTGATTATGCTAATGTAAAAAAAGATGATGATATCATCAAGGTTTCACCACATGATGTGAAGGTAGGAGACATGATAATTGTGAAGCCTGGTGAGAAGATACCTTTAGACGGAGAGATTATTGATGGAAATTCAATGCTTGATACATCAGCTTTGACAGGTGAGGCAATGCCTCGGGAGGCAAATGTAGGTGATGTGGCTTTATCTGGAATGTTGAATATTAATGGTGTACTGACTATAAGAGTAGAAAAAGAATTTGGAGAATCCACTGTTAATAGGATCCTCGATATGGTCAGGAATGCGAGCAGCAAAAAAGCTAAAACAGAGAATTTTATTACAAAGTTTGCACAGAAATATACTCCTGGAGTTGTATTTGCAGCTTTGATATTAGCTATAATACCGCCACTAATATTTAAGGAAGCTACATTTATTGAATGGATTGAAAGAGCATTGGTATTTCTTGTGGTGTCCTGTCCATGTGCTTTGGTTATATCAATTCCACTTGCATTTTTTGGCGGAATAGGTGGAGCATCAAGAAATGGTATTTTGATAAAAGGAAGTAATTTCCTCGAGGCATTAAATAATGTGGATACTATAGTTTTTGATAAGACAGGAACTCTGACAAAAGGTGCCTTTAAGGTTGACAAGATCAATACTAAAAATGGAATCAAAGAGAAAGATGTCTTGTATTATGCTGCTTTGGCAGAAAGCTATTCAAATCACCCGATTGCGGCTTCTATTAGAAATGCTTATGGTGAAGCAATTGATCAATCTCAAATAATTGAGTATAAAGAGATTTCAGGATTTGGTGTAAAAGCTTTGGTAAAAGGGGAAGAAATTATTGTTGGGAACACAAAGCTTATGAATGAAGAAGAAATAGACTTTGATGTTTTAATTGATAATGATTCGATTGGTACTGTTGTTCATGTTGGGGTAAATGGTAATTATTATGGTAATCTTGTAATAACTGATGAAATAAAGGAAGATTCTTTAGATGCTATTAAATCTCTAAGGAAAATAGGCATAAAAAAGCTGGTTATGCTTACTGGTGATAGCAAAAGGGTAGGGGAAAAAATAGGAGAGTATCTTGGGTTAGATGAAGTTTATTCAGATTTGTTGCCAGATCAAAAGATTGAGAGGCTTGAGATGCTTTATGAGGGAAAAAGTAATGGAAAGATTGTTTTTGTAGGTGATGGTATTAATGACGCGCCTGTTTTAGCTAGAGCTGATGTTGGAGTGGCAATGGGTGCTTTAGGTTCTGACGCCGCAATTGAGGCAGCTGACATAGTGCTGATGAACGATGAACCTAAAAGACTTGTTGATGCGATGTTGATTGCCAAAAAAACAAGAAATATTGTTTGGCAAAATATAATATTTGCTTTTGGAGTAAAATTAATTGTTTTGATTTTGGGAGCAGGAGGCCTTGCAACAATGTGGGAAGCGGTATTTGCAGATGTTGGAGTGGCCTTGCTTGCGGTAATTAATTCTACGCGTGTGTTAAGATACATGAAAAATTGAACATGAACGAGAACAAAATTACATTATAATAAAAGAAAAGGTTTATATTGCTTAATATTTGAATAGTTTATATACTATATCTGTAATTTTTAGTCGATATACTTAAAAAGGGGGGGAGATTATGTTCGACAAAATACCATTGCAATTTTTATGGTTGTTAATAGCGGTACTTTTAGGAATAATTGAAGGGTTTACAATGAGCTTTTTAACGATTTGGTTTGCAATCGGTGCTTTATTTGCAATGGTTGGAGCAATTATAGGATTACCGTTTTATTTCCAATTAATTATTTTTGTTGTAACTTCAACGATACTTTTATATTTTACTAAGCCGATAGTCAACAACGTTTTAAAAGTAAAGACGGTTAGAACAAATGCAGACAAGGTAATCGGAGAAAAAGCTGTTGTAATTCAGAAAATTGATTCAAAAAAGGGTACGGGTCAGGTCAAGGTAAGAGGTCAAGTGTGGACAGCAAGGTCAGCAGATGATGAAGAGATTGATGTTGATTCGACTGTTGAAGTACAAGAAATTTCAGGTGTTAAAGTAATAGTTAAAAAACTGAATGAAGTTTGAGTTAATTTAATAAGATTATACTAAATAATATTAATGGAGGTTACAAAATGTTTATAATTCCTATAGCTATTGTATTATTAATTGTTGTTGCTGTTAATGTAAGGATAGTGTCTCAGGCAAATGCTTTCGTAATAGAGAGGCTTGGAGCCTATCTGACTACATGGGAGGTTGGACTTCATGTCAAAATTCCTTTAGTTGACAAAGTTGCAAAGATGGTTTCTCTTAAAGAGCAGGTAGTTGATTTCGCACCTCAGCCAGTAATTACAAAGGACAATGTTACAATGCAGATTGATACTGTAGTATACTTCCAGATTACTGATCCTAAGCTGTATGCTTATGGTGTAAACAACCCAATGTCAGCAATAGAAAACCTTACTGCAACTACATTAAGAAATATTATTGGTGATCTTGAACTTGATCAGACGCTTACTTCTCGTGATACTGTGAATACAACAATGAGATCAATACTCGATGAAGCAACTGATCCTTGGGGGATAAAGATTAACCGTGTTGAGCTTAAAAATATTCTTCCACCAAGAGAAATCCAGGATGCAATGGAAAAGCAGATGAAAGCTGAAAGGGAAAGAAGAGAATCAATACTAAGGGCCGAAGGGGAAAAACGTTCAGCTGTTCTTGTGGCTGAAGGTAAGAAGGAATCTACGATATTGGCTGCTGAAGCAGAAAAACAATCAGCAATATTAAAAGCAGAAGCTCAAAAGGAAGCTGCTATTCGAGAGGCAGAAGGGGAATCTGAAGCTATAATCAAAGTACAGCATGCTTTAGCAGAAGGTTTGAAGATGCTAAATGAAGCTAATCCAAGCAAGTCGGTTCTTACAATTAAAAGTTTGGAAGCATTGCAAAAAGTAGCAGATGGAAAAGCAACTAAGATTATTATACCTTCCGAAATTCAAGGAATAGCTGGGCTTGCGACGTCTTTGACTGAAATCATGGATAAAAAGCCTTTACAATTAGATAACGAAGTATCTAATTAAAGATTAATTGTGTTTTAATATTTAAATATAAAAGTCAATATGATCTTAATTGGCTGGTATCTTACACTATAAAAGGTAAGATACCAGCCTTTTGTAATGTACCAAAATGTAACGTAAAAAGTTGCGGAAGTACGCAATTGTTTTTTTGTATATTTTTACGGTAAATACAGCGTTTTTTACGGTGACCACATGAAAAATCCATGATAATATATAATCAATGTGATACTCAAATGAGCACATTGTATTGGATATTGAGTAATTAGTATTATATAATCGCGAAAGCTCAAGTTTTATTTGATTTTAATTCAGTTTATACATTGGGGAGTTTTTTATATCGAGGGAGTTAATATGTTCACCCTATCATAAGGGTAATAGTATTAACTCCTTTTGCGTTGAATTTATAGTATCTCTGCGCCAATTAATCGCAGTATTCATAAAATATTGATGGTAATTTTATATGGATTTTGGTATAATCAAAAAAGTAATTTGAGCTTTTTTGAGATGTAATTTAAACATAAAAATGAAAGGGCTTGGGGGTATTAATAAATTATGATTAAACAGAATCAAAATTTATTTTTCAAAGCATATAAACATAAACTTATTATACTAATCGTTGGCCTTATAGTTAGGGTTTTCGTAGGTATGGTTTTCTGGGGTAGTATTGACATAATTGCATCTATGGCTAACTCGCTTGTTCTTTTTAATGGAGAGCATATTGAAAAACTTCCATATTTTCCGATAATACCAGCTTTTATTTGGCTTGGAGGCCTTATTAACCTTATACCTTCAATTCCGATTACTTTTGGCTATAAAGTTGTTCCAATAATTTTTGATATTATGACGGCTTTACTTATATATGACTTTTTAAGGAGAAAAGAGAAAAGGTATGCATTTAAAGTCGGATTATTATATGCTCTTTCTCCTGTTTCAATTATTCTGACCTGTATACATGGACAATGGGACTCTATATTCCTTTTTATTTTACTGCTAGCCTTTTATATAAGGGAGTTTTATAAGGATACTAATGTTAAATATTTTACTTTTGGAGCTTTGTTTTGTCTTTCTATAATGGTAAAACCAGTACCTCTTATGTTTTTATTATATTTCTTTACTAGCTTTTCAAAGTTTAATTCAAATGGATTAAAAAAGTATATGACATATCAACTTAGTAGTATATGTGGGTTTGTATCAGTTGGAATAATTAGCTTTGCAGCATTTGCAGCCTTTGGATATGATTTGGTATACCTTGTGAAATATGTATTGTCTTATTCAAATAACGGTGTTGTTATTTTCGGGCTTCCGTTATTTCCTCTGTTTGAATCTATTGAATTTTTTAAACATCGTATTTGGATAATGGTACTTTTAGTTTTAATATCATTGTTCTATTATTGGGAAAAGATAAAACTCTTTGATATGCTACTTATATCATTTGCTTTGGTTATTGGGTTTTCAGGATTGTCACCTCAGTACCTAGTGTGGCTTGTACCATTTTTGTTGATAACTGGGAAAATAAAGATAAGTGCTGTTTATAGCTTTGTATCAACAGTATTTCTTATGCTTTACTATATTAATCCAAAAGTATCGAATATACCAGAAGAAAATATGGCAACACTTGCAACTCTCAAGCCTTTTAAATGGCTTATGCCACCAGATTTATTTTTAGAAGACAAATTTATACCCATTATTCATTTTATAGGTAATTGTCTAATACCTGCGTGTGCTATTTTTATAGTGGTGTATGGTTTGGTGTCATCTATTAAGTCAAATAGTGGAGAACAGCCAAAGGATCAAGATAGAATTTATGTTTTTTATAAGGACAAGTATCTGATTGTGATTTCATTAATCGGTGCTGTAATTGCGATACTATATGCTGTTTTTAATAGGCTTTCATTGTATGACAAGCTTAACCAATATATCAATAATAGTGTTTCGGGATATAACCTGATAATGAAGGGTAATAATGTCTGGGGAACTTATCCTTCAGAATCTCCTATAAACATTATATATATAATGTTTTTGGGGTCGATAGTATGGGGGATTTTTGCTTTTGTTATTTCAAAATATAAAAGGTATGAACTTAGGGATAATTGAATCAAGATTAGTATTTTTATGTTTTATGAATTATAAAGGGGATTTAAGTTTATGAATAATGAACCAATAAGTTTAATTTTTTTAGCATATAATGAGGCTAACACAATTGAAAACGAAATACAGTCTTTTTACGAAAATATAGTTTCGAAAATTCCTGGTTCAGAGTTTATAATAGCTGAGGATGGAAGCACTGATGGTACCACGGAAATATTAAGAAGGCTTGCTTTGGAAAAGGGGATAATCCATTTGAATGGAGAAGAAAGGAAGGGGTATTCTAAGGCGCTTATTGATGCAGTAAAGTCAGCTAAGAATGACTACATATTCTTTTCTGACACTGGATTAAAGCATAATCCAAGTGATTTTTGGAAACTGTATGAGCGTCGCAAAGAGTTTGATTTGATTGTTGGTAAAAAGACAAAAAGAGAGGATCAAATATACAGAAGGATTCTAACATATTTCTATAACCTTTATTTAAGAATAACATTTAAAGTGGACAAGGTATATGATGCTGATAGTGGATTCAGGCTATTTAACAGAAGTGTTGTGAATGAGGTTTTTAGTAATAACCTGAGCTTTAAAAGTTTTGTTGGATCTGAGGTAGTGTTAAGGACTGTATTTAAAGGACTAAGGTACTGTGAAGTTCCTGTAAGTTATTATAAAAGAGAAGGTGTTTCTAGAGGAGTTCCATTTAAGAGTATACCTAAGCAGATAAAAAGGGTATTAGGAGACCTAGGAAGATTGAAAAAGGAATTAAATGTAAAGAATTAATTTAAATATAAAACATTAAAAATTATGTGAGGCAGTATGATTAATGAGTTTAAAAACAACCCTTTAGCATCGTGGGTTATTGATTTTATAAAAAAACATATGAAGTTTGTAAGATATTGTATTATAGGGTTTTCGGGCGTATTGGTTGATAACGTTGTCTTTTACATATTGGTGGAGCATTTGCAAATGTATTATCAATATGCAAATGTTATTGGTGTTTCCTGTGGAATAATAAACAACTTTTTATTGAATGCATTCTTTAATTTTAAAAAGAAAGATAAATTTTTATTAAGGTTTGTACAGTTTTATGCAGTAGGTTTAATAGGAATGGCTATCAATGCGGGTTTGTTATATTGTTTTATCGAGTTGATGCATGTAAATACATATCTTGCGAAGTTTGCTAATACATTTATTGTTGCAGTTGTTCAATACTTTTTAAATAAAGCATATTCTTTTAAGGATAAAATAAGCAAAAAAGTATTGGTTGCGTTTATAGCTGTTCTGGTGATTGGATATGTCGTTTATAAGTTGAAACCTTTTTTTCTAAATTAAAAGAATTTAGATCCTTCCACTTCATAATAATGTACTTCGAATTCTTTTGTAAAGATATTGTTTTGCATTTTAATCGGCTCCTGTAGTGTTAATTAGAAAACCTCGGGGGCAATTAGCCTCCGAGATTTTAGGGTATTTGTTAGAGTATCATTCTGATTTCATTTGTATCCTTCATTTTAGATGCTGGGATATAGCTGTCATCAAGCTTTTCGCCATTAAGGTAAAACTCACAGCAGCCAGATTCTTTTCCATTAGGATTTTCTATTTTAATACTAAGCTTCTTTCCACGGAAGATTTTCTCGATTGAGAACTTCTTCCATTCGCTTGGAATGCTTGGTTCTATCCTCAAGCCTTCGAGATCAGGTCTTATACCACATATACCTTCTATACACCCAACCATGCAAGTTGAAGCTGTTCCAGTAAGCCAATGTACATGTGAACGGCCTTCAAACGGGCTATCTATACTTTCTGTAAACTGTCCGTGAACATATGGCTCGAGAACACGAATTTCTGCTTTATCGTTCTGTGATGAAGGGGAGCTTTCTGTAAAGTATTCGAAGGCTCTGTTTCCATGACCCATGAGTGCTTCTGCAAGTATAATCCATCCTTGTGATTGAGAGAATATACCAGCATTTTCCTTGGTGGATTTATTAAACACTCTTGCCCTTGCACCATCAAAATGATGTTTTTCATATGATGGAGCCATAAGTCTTAATCCATATGCTGTATTAAGCTCACGGTTTACTGACTCTAATGCTGCTTCTGCCTGATCTTTTGTAGCAAGTCCACTTATGACACACCAAGATTGAGGATTGAGCCACATATTTGCTTCGGGGTCCTTATTTGAGCCAATAACCTCTCCTGTTTCTCTATATCCACGTATATATCTGTCATCTTCCCAACAGAACTTGTTAACTATCTGGGCAAAATCGGACTGCGTCTTTTGTAGATATGCAATATACTCAGTATCCTGCTTCTTTTGAGCAAATACTTTCATAATAGAAAATGCATAATAAAGCTGCATTGCAACAAAAGATGATTCGCCTAGCTTACCAAGTCTCAAACAGTCGTTCCAATCTGCATAAAGTCCAGCAGGCATACCGTGAGGACCAAGCCTTTCCATTGAGAAATTAATTGCCCTTCTAAGATGATCATAAACGCTTCCTTCATCCTTGTTTGAATATGGAATGACCTCATCTAAGAAGTCGATATTGCCAGTTTCAGCTATATATTTAAAAACAGTTGGGAAAAGCCATAAAGCATCATCGGCACGATAATGAGGGTGTCCAGTTTCACGAACATATTGATCGTCGTCAGGAGTACCTTCTTTACCTGGCTGATGGTTGAACTTTACAAGAGGAAGACCTCCACCATTGTCAACCTGTCCAGAAAGCATAAAGCGTAGCTTTTCCAAAGCTGCATCAGGATCTGTATGAATAACTCCCTGAATATCCTGAACTGTGTCACGATAACCATAACCGTTTCTTTCTCCACAATAAACTAGTGAAGCTGCTCTTGACCAAGTGAATGTAATGAAACACTGATAAGCGTTCCAAGTATTTACCATAGTGTTAAATGCTTCACTTGGCGTGTTAACTTTGAAATTATCGAGCTTTGAATGCCAATAAGTTTTGAGTTCTGCTATTTCAGCATCCATTATGGATAAATCCTTATAGTTATCCATAATTTTAGAAGCACTAGCTTCATTATATGCTCCAAGAATAAAGGCGAATTCCTTAGTTTCACCTGGAGCAATTTCAAGAGCCGTGTGTAATGCACCACAACTATTTGAATTATAATTAAGCTGGTTATCGCATTTTCCATTTATAACAGCTACAGGATTTGCATAGGTATGATAGTTTCCTATAAATGCTGTTTTATCTCCATTGTAAGAGGTAACAGGCTGTCCTGCCAATCCTAAAAATCTCTCAGGATAAGCATCCCTGTTTGGACCATCTTCTGTATTTTCATTAATAACCTGAATTATTTTATTGTCTTTAAAATATGTTCTTGAAATAAACAATGTATACTGCAGGTTTACCTGGTCCTGAGTATAGTTGCTTTCATTTGTAAACTCAACAAAACCAAATGTTGAGATCTTTCTAGACTTGTTTGATTTATTGGTGATTTTACATCTCCATACTTCATATGTTTTCCCTAGAGGAACATAATATGTAACCTCAGAAGCTATATCTGCGTATAAAGACTTAACTTTGGTATATGCAGTTCCGTGGTGGCACTCTGTCTGAAAGTTTTTTAGATCCTTTCCAACAGGCTGCCATGTTGCAGACCAGTAATCATTGCTTTCATCGTCTCGGAGATAAATATATCTTCCAGGAGTATCATCACTGTTGAAATGATATCTTAAAATCCTGCCATGTGCTCCACTTTTTACAAAGCTATAACCACCAGCATTATGTGAAATGATAACCCCGTAATCAGGTGAACCAAGATAGTTGCACCATGGAGCGGGGGTATCGGGTCTAGTAATAACATACTCTCTGTTAATCTCATCAAAATAACCGTATTGCATTCTACATCCTCCTAATATTTGTTTATGTCTAGGAAATTATGGTGCCCATAATTTCTAACGACGAGTTACATAGGAAACAAAAAGCGCTTCGCGTTTTTGTTCATATCCAAGAATTCATGGACTTATTTTTTGCGTAGGAATTTACATTTATATTGCAAAATACCGTAGAGATAAAAATGTTTTAAATTTAGAACGACAAGAATAGATTAACATATTAGAATGAGGCATTCAAGAAAAATCTGCATAAATTCTCTTACCATAAATGATGCGAAATAGCAAGTGTTAATATTTTTAACTCTTAAAACAGTTTGTAAAAATGGTATACTTAGCTTGTAAACAAGATCTTGTTAAGTGATATTTAACCATTAATTGGGCGGGTAAATATTGATATCACTATATTTAATACTTTAATAACTTCCAAATAATTAAAACTTCGAAAGGATGATTATTATGATTAAAAGACTAATAAGTAAAAAAACATTTGCTATTTCACTTGCATTAACAGCAGTTTTGTCTTCATTTAGTGTTAATTCTTTTGCGTTATACGATTCAATTCCCTATAATGACTCTACTGAGGTAATGAAATATTTAAACGCCAATATTTCAGATATTGCAGCAACTGACAACTCGATTATTTTAAACTATAATGGGTGGCTGACAGAATATAATTCAGGTAATTTCGGTTTTTCTAAGTATGGCAAGGTATCAAATCTTGAAAATATTGATTGGGCAAGAGAGTTTGGTGTAACTGGTACTGATAACGATACTAAAAGGATTTATTTCGATTGTATGAATACGAATACCAATTATATAAGTTATCCTTCAGGTGTTTTAACAGTATATGCCGTAAACACGAGAGTAAAATGGGTTAATGGTACAGCAACATTGTACATTGATCTTAGCACTCCAGGTAAATATTATGGCTCATTAATAAAAGAATATAGATACTATCCGAGCAGTAGAAGTTTGGGTTTTATAAAACAATACCAAACAGGATACTACGAGAGAAATGATTTTGCATGGGTAAATAACACAAAACTTGTAGGAACAGATGGCTATTACTTCAAAACATTCAGGTCTAAACCAGAAATAAATGGGACAGTCACTTCGGACAAGGGTGTTCCTTCAGGATTTAATTGCCATGGATATATACCTTCGGATAAAGAAAATGCATCAATAGTATCGCCTTTGAAACTAGCATTTGGAAATGGGTATTACTACTCAATTGTAAAAAATGGTTCATATACTGATATAGTAAGGACTGAAGAATCTAAACTTCAATTTTAGGATTTGTAGGAACCCGAACGAAAGAATATTTAAAATATCATAAATACCATAATTGAATATTGAGTTGTGATATAATAATAGAATGATTAAAGGCAGATTCATCAAAAGAGTCTGCCTTTAATCTTTCTATAAATTAATAATCAATATATGTTTAGACCTTATTAAGTAATATGTATTTTGGGTAATAATTTACTTTTTAATAGATTATAGTGGTATAATTATTTTCAGGAAAAAATGATCTGAAAGAGGTAATTCTTATGGGAAGATATGATGATTTGCTTTATACACTAATAAAAAATAATCTTAGAAGTGGTTTGGAAAAGTCTGTTGAAAGCCATATTGAAGAACAAAAGCAAAGCTATTTTGGAATGCCTGATGATTATATCGATTTTGTAAAGGAAATTGGTTTTGGAGATATAGGTGAAGAATATTTTATCTTATATAATGGATTGGTTGAACCATCTAATATTTATGATGTTGATAAGGCAAGAAGGCTAAGGGATATTGTATTTATTGGGGATGATTATAAGGGGTGTTGTTTAGGATTTGAGACGTATGGAAAATGGGAGCTTATTGAAGTTGACTCAGAAGAAAAAATAATATTTCTCAATACCTCCTTCGAGGAGTACATGAGGAAGAAAATTACTGTTTTACATGAATTTCTTAAAGTGTAAATTGTCTGTACAATCTTTATTGTCCAAACCCCTTGATTTTTTACCACTAATTGTGTATAAATATGTTGGAACTATTACTTTTATTATTTAGGTCATTTCAAAAAAATAACTGGTCAACTGGCGATTTCAAAAATACTGATTTAAGTACTTTTTGCCTTTAAAAATTGAACAAGGAAATTTTTGAAATCGCCTTAGTGAGGATAAATTGATATACGAATTTTTAAAGGATTTTCACAGACGTGCAGAGATAATTGCAATAGTTGATTTTATAACAACCAGGGTTGCTAGAAAGACCAAACTTCGTGAGTTTGGTTTTGATGCAGCAGAGACTATAAATCTTGTTATGCTTGTCTTGTGTTTTATAATGGAAAAATCTTTGGTTGAAGAAGTTTGCACAAAAAATGATGTGGCTAACTTTATAAGAAGGCTTGATGCTGAATATTTAAAAAAGAATATACCTGATGAAGAATACTTGGGTATAGTGGATTATATTATAAAGGATTGTCTTCAAAACAGTGGGATTCCCCACTATTTTTCGACCTACAATTTTGAGACAAATAGAGAAGAGAAAATAAATGTAAAATTGATAGACGATAAAAGAATTTCAGTTGGAAATGATAATGTCTATACTTATTACATGACACCCCAAGGGTATAAGTTTATGTTTAACACTTTGGAAATTGAAGATGCGTTAAAGGTTTCCATCGAGCAGTTCAAACTTAACCTCTCAATCAAAAAAAGGAATTTCAATGCCGCAAGAAATAACGCGGACAGTTTGTTTAATATAAGCAAGACCCAGATTCAAAGGATAAATTACTTCATTAAAAGAGTTAAGGAAGACATCGGCAGTGCGGGGATTGAGGAATACGAAAGAATTTACAACAGTACTTTTTCTTCAATAGATGAACAAAAAGAAGGTTATGATAACCTTTACGAACTGATAGCCAGAGTAGAAAACTCAATTATCGAGTCAAATAACAATGGTATTCAAAAAGAGGCTCTCACAAAGGAAATTGAAGATATTTCGTATATTAAAAACAGGCTGAAATTTATTATAAACGAGCAGTCCAATCTTCTCTTAAAGCAGCAGCAGCTTCAGAAAATCTACAATGAAGCTGTAGATAACATACTTTATATAGGATTTGAGAACAGGATAAATTTTGAAGATGTTATTATGAAGAGGCTAGAAGAAAATCCTGACCTGTCATATCCTTTAATTAAAGTTTTAAGACCGATCTTCATGCCTGATACAAACAAATTTTTCAATATTAAGATGGCTCTTGGAGAACAAAGAATTGCAATGTCTGAAGCTTATAGCGAAGGTAGCAATATCCTTATGAATGAGAGATACTTCAACAGATTTGAGAGTGAGAGGGATATTAGAATTCGTGATATTAACAATAAATATATCGATATATTTGAAATAATCTGTAAGCAGGCATTGGAGAATTCAGAAAAAGAGATACTGCTGTCGACACTTATAAATCAATTAAAGCAGGAATATTTGAAGTTTGTGCCAGATCTGAAGATTCTGACAAATGTTCTGCTTCAGCTTTGCAATATCAAGGAAGTAGATTTTAAAACCATTAAAGGGCAGAGAAATAAAACTGTTTTTAACCCTTCTGAGGTCTTTGATATAAAATACTGCGTTCTTGAGCTTTTAAACAGGGACAAAGGATACGATGGTATAGAAGGATTAACAATCCTTCTTTCCAGAAATAAAAAGGTCTTTATAGCGGAAAAGCCTTTAGATGAGGGTTCGGACGGATTATTTAGTACTGAAAAAGTGGTGGGGCTTAATTGTCCTGATATTTTGTTTAAAATTGAGGTGAATGAGCATTGAATGAGATGAATCTAGAGAAAGCAATGAGAATATATTACTTTTTACTTAAGAACGGAGAGCTTACTTTTGATGAAAATAAAGAGCTTTATCTCGATTACTCCGATAGCGAAGTGAGAAATGTTTTAGAAATTATGGCAAGAGAAAGCAATGTGACAATTGAAAAGTATAATCAGGTGATATATCTTATACCAAATGAAGAAAATGACATCCTTGGAATAAAGGAAATGGATCTTCAAAAAATTATTAGTTATGATGCTCGCAAGATTGATTTTTATTTGGCTCAATATATTATAATCACGATTATATTAGTTTTTTTCAGCGGAAAAGGAAGCTATGTAAAGTCAAGGGATTTTATCAGGATATCTGGGCTTGAAGAGATTATTACCTCGAGGCTTGATTATGCAAATTCAAAAAAGAATATCGACAGGGAACAGGAAGAGGCAAAGTTTAATATCACAGCCATGTATGAACATTGGAGTGCACTGCAGATAGATGAGCAGGGAAAAAGAAAAACAAAATACGGGTATATTAGGAGTGTATGTGCTTTTCTCGAAAAACACAACCTTTTGGTATACGATACTGTTGAAGAGGATATCAGACCTTCAAACAAGCTTACGCATCTTATGACTTACAGTTTTTTGGACGGAAACCGTTTGGAAACAATAAATAAGCTACTTGGATATTAAAGAAGGAGCAGATTATGGCGAAGATAGGGAAAATAAGGTTTATAAATTTCACATATAATGACAATAGACATATTTATGATCAGACTTTTGATTTTTATAATGGGGAAGATACCCTTTTAAACATTCAGAATGGTGGAGGTAAAACGGTGCTCGTCCAGATGATGATGCAGCCGATAATTCCAAAACAAAAGTTAAAAGACAGGAATTTTAAAGGCTATTTCAAAAATACAAAAGGCCCTGTATATATTATGATAGAGTGGATTTTAGATGACAGTTCAAAGAGAGTTATGACAGGGATAGGTATTAAGAGGGTTATGAGTAAGAACATTGAGGATGAAAGTGAATGCATTAAGGTCGTAACTTTCATATCGGAATATGAAGATGAAAGCAGTTTTGACATAAAAAACATTGAACTTTTAGAAGAAGAAAAGGGAATAGTTAAGCTAATTGAGTTTGATAGAGTTTTAAAAAACTTATCAACAGCCGAGAAGGAAGGGAATGGTGTATGGCTGTTTAGGTGGGATTTGACCGACGACAAAAAAGAATATTCAAGAAGGCTTAAAGCTTATAAAATAAATCAGCTTGAATGGAAAAACCTAATGGTAAAAATAAACGAGGCTGAAGCTGGACTTAATTCATTTTTCAATGATTGTAAGACCACAAGCTCGTTGATTAAAAAGTGGTTTATTCCTACAATAGAAGAACAGCTCAATAGAAATGGGAATTTTGTAGAAAACATTAAAGAACTAATTAAGAATCACACAGAGCAGCTTGTAAAAAATGAAGATATGATCAGGGAAAGAGAAGTGTTTGAAGACTTCAAAAGGAAGTCGAAGGTTCTTTATGAGCGCATTAATGAGTATAACGATGTGCTTTCTCGTTATGAAGATAATAAAAAAGAATTGGGTAATTCATTCTTGTTTGTGAGTGATAAAATTAAATCCCTTGATAGAGAAAAAGAAGAAATCGTCAGAAATATTTCAGCTTTAGAAAACAATATTAAGGAACTAGAATATGGGAGGCTATCCGTAGAATATTATCAGGTTTCTGATGTTTTAGAGCAGTTAAGACAGAGTTTATCAGAAACTGAAAACAGGATTGATGCACTCAAAGCGGAAAATTCTAAACTGGAATACAAAAAAAGTTTGCTTTCGTGTTCAAAGCTGAAGGATGAAGTTAGAAACCTGAATTCAAAAATTGCAAAATATGAGACTGAGCTTGAAAAGGAAAGCCTTCAACAGGAAGATATCCGAAGTATTATTAATGACCTTGAGTATTCGCTGAAAGAAAAGTACAAGGAAAAAATTGTTGACCTTGAAAAAACAATAGAGCACGAGAAAACGCATCTTATAGGTGAAAACAACAGGTTTTCAAAAAGTCTTGCTGATTATGAAAAAATTAACGAAAGCATTTTGAAAACTAATGATCAGCTTATTTCCATAAGAGGCAGAATTGCTGTGTTTGAGGAGTCGGAAAAGTCTCTGAAAATGGCATATCAGGATTTTATGCCAGTAAAGAACACCAGTACCCATGAGGTAGATGAAGAGAGTATAGCTTCCATTAAATCAATGCTTATTGAAGAAGAAGCAGAAATTGAGAAGAACAAACTTGAATTAAACACCAGGTATGTTGAAAATCAAAGTAAAATTGATAAATTGGAAAGGCAATTAAAAGAGATAAAGGACAAATATCCTTTATTAGTTATTGATAAAAATAAACATGAAACCCAATACCATAAATTTGAGAATGAAAAAAACTCAATTGTTAAAATAATTAAGTCATATCAATTGAGTGAAGATTTTCTATACAATAAAGAAAAACTACTGATTCCTTTATATGGAGATAAGGAAAAATTTAGCAAGCTTATTAGTGACAAGAATCTTGAAAATTCGATTCTTACGAAACAATATAAAATATACGAATCAGGAAAGGCTTTTGAGTTGTCTGAAGATCTAAAGCAAATATTGGAAGACAATAATATTCTGGTTGAGTTTGGATATGAATGGCTAAAAAGTTTGCAAGAAAATAAAAACTCAAAGCTCAAACTGGTTAGAAGTAACCCATTTCTGCCGTATTCACTCATAGTATCAAAAAAAGATATTGAGTGTATAAGAGAAATGGAATTTAAGGGAGTAATATCTCCTATTATTCCTATCGTCGAAAGAGAGAAGCTTGAAAGTGCAATCGAAATTAAGTCAAGGAACAGTATTCACTCTTTTGGGAATATTGATTTTCTTATTGCTTTTGATGACAGAATCTTGAATAAAAATTACCTTAAGGAAATTTGTGATGATATAGACGATAAGATTTCTAAAAATAATGAAATAATCAGAACTGCACAGGAAGCCTTGAAAAATGTCGAACTCCATATATTGAAGGTTGACGAATTCAACTATACAATAGAGACTGTCAAAAAGATGTCGGAGGAATTAAGCCGAATATCAAAGGAAATAGAAGAGAATACATTTATAATCACAGAAGTAGAAGCTGAAATAGTCTTGACAAAGAACAGTGATAAGGACCAAATGACAGTAAAAGCTGAGCTTTTAAACAGCGAGAATAGATTCTTGAGAAAAAGGGAAGAGATTTACGGATTTTTTGCTAAATGTGAAGCATACTCTGTTGATCTAAAGGAGAAAAAACAAAAAGAAGAGGCTTTGAAGCTTAAAAGAATGGAAATGGAAATTCAGGATGAAGAAATTGTAAATATGAGGGAAAGTATAAATGTTTGTAGCTTAAAAATTACTAATATTTCTACAGTTTTAGAGAAATTCAGGAACAGTTATCAAAAATTCAGTGATGCAAAACAGGGGAAGTATATCGATGAAGAAATAGAGCAGCTTGAATCAAAGTTAACATCATATACTTCTCAGATTGGGATAAAAATACAAGCGATGAGAGATATTTTAGAGGACTATAAAAAAGACCGTAATGAAAAACAGAAAATGATAGATTCCTACAATATTGAAGAAAACCATTATATGGGAATAGAATATAGCCAATTTGAATTCGAAGGTATAAGCGTAGAACAGACCAAATTAAATGATATTTTACATGAGTTGACTGAAAATAAAAACAATATGCAGTTTAGAATTGCAGAAAGAAATTCTGATTTACGGTACATGAAAAAAAGTATTGTGGAAAAGTGTGGCTATGATGAGCCAAAACAAAGGGAAAACATCAGGAATATAGAATTTGAAGCTGAGAAAAACCACCTGAGAATTAAGCAAAAGGATTTTGAAAAACAGTTGTCACGTATGAAAACCCAGGAAAACAATTTACAGAGGGTAAGGTTCGCGCTTGAAGAGTACTCTTTATATACAAGGCTTGTAGTTGATATAAAGGATATTGAGATTGATATAAACGAACATGTATTGAAGCTTGTGAAAGAGCATAAAGAATTGGCAGAGCTATCAAACTTAAAAAGGAACTCACTGAATGATGTATACTCAGAAGTTGAAAGTGAATTCATTGTTAAGGCTGAGATGTTTAGAAGCCTATTCAATTCAGTTCTCGATGGTGACAAAAAATATCAGCCTGTTCATGCAATGAATGCACTCGATAGAGTATATCTGCAAATTGACAGAAAACTTGAGCAGCATTCAGTAGATATTAAGAAGATTGACAATATGGAAAGCTGCATCATTGATAATACAGTGAGTTATCTGATGAATGTATACGATGAAATGAACAGCATAGACAGGAATTCGACAATAGATGTAGATGGCAAGAGGTGCAAAATGCTTATAATTGATTTGCCTCAAAAGGAAAGTCTGGAGAGTATTTCACTTAAGGAATACCTTAAAAACACAATAAGAAACTGTGTGGGCATATTTAAGCAGGGCAAAGCACTCGACAATATTCTTGCGAATGAAATAAGTACCTTTGATCTTTTTGACAGGCTGGTTTCAATAAATAAGATAGGAATAACACTTATCAAAATTGAACCTAACAAATTAAAAAAGAAAAGCTGGAAAGAGGTCATTGAAGAGAACTCTGGTGGAGAATTATTTGTAAGTGCTTTTGTTGTATTTATATCCCTCCTCACATATATGAGAGGAGAAAATCTGCTGAGCACTAATATGGAGAGTAAGGTGCTGATTATGGACAACCCTTTTGGTCCTATTACATCAGAGCATCTTTTAAAGCCGCTCTTTGAGATTTCAAAAAAATATAATACACAGTTGATTTGCCTTTCCGACTTGAAAGAGCATACAATTTTCGACAGGTTTAACTTGATATATTCTGTGAACATTGAGCGGGAAATAGGAAGGGAAGATGAGTATATAGAACTTAAGACGATAAAGAAAGATATTGAGCTGGAAGAGGATGAAATTCTATCGGTATCCATGTTCAAAATTGAAGATAAATCAAGATTTGAATTAGTAAATTAGGAAGTGGTATTTTGACCTGGAAGGATAGTGGAATTGAAACAAAAGATATAGTGGTTGATTTTGGTCAAACTGCTTTTTTGAGCGGTTTTGATGCTACTTATGGAAAAATTCCAGTAAAGTTGGATCTTGTGCTGGAATTTTTGAATGAGACAAATTCAATTAAACTTCGTGCATATACTGGTTTTGATAAAATGTACAAGATCAGTGAAATTGGACGATTCCTTAAATGTATTGAAAATGGAAGCTCATATTATTTGAGTAAAAACTTTATATTTGAACCGTCAAAAATGTGTTTTAGTAAAATTGATACAAAAGTTCTCCATTTTTTTTATTATATAAAGAATTCTAGAGAGAATAATCCACACGGTTATGACTGTAAGAGTCGGGAACTTAATGAAGATGATATTATTCTTGGAGAAGCAGAATGTGGATATTTTCTTGATACAGTTTGGAATGATGTAGGAAGTATTAACTTTAACAAACAATCGGTCAAAGTACAATTTGAAAATGATGTGCACATAAAAACAAGTGTTGAAAATAAAGGCAGTTATAACCTTTTGACTATGGATTATTCAGAGTTTGGAGATTTTTATCCACTGACATTGGACTTTAGATATATAGCCTTTTATGAAAAGGGGATTATTGTAAAACTGGCTGATGATAAAAGAAATGTTATCAGTAATCTTTTTAGCTTCAAGAATAGAAAAAATATTGTTATTTTTAGAGTTGGGGAGAAGGACAAAAAACAGTTTCATAAGAATTTTATTGAAAAATATAAAAAAACACTCGATATTTCTATGGACACAGATGTTGAAAGGGAAATCAACGCTGCAAGTCTTTTATCAAGAGCATATTTTGATTTGTCGTCAAAGGGGATTGTTTCTAAGCTTGAGTTTAATTATGCCGACAAGGTAATAAATCCTCTTGATGATTCTGGGCCAGACAAAAGCTTTAGGGAATTTGACAGGGAGAGTGGGATTATTTCGTTGATTAAGCAATTTGGGTTCCGTGAGTATGGCCGGCTCTTTCTGTTAGATGATACGGAAAAAATCATGTTTTTGCTGACTGATAAGCTGACAGAGTTGAAGAAAACTTCGGAAGTTTATTATTCAGAGGATTTCAAAAAACTACATGTAAAAAATCTTGGCAGTATGGGGCTTTCTTTGTCCTTGGATGAATCATTAATATATATGAATATCAACCTTGAAAATATAAGCGATGAGGAGCTTATCGGGCTTTTAGATGCAATAAACAATAAGAAAAAGTATTACAAGTTAAAAAACGGCTCGATCATAAACTTAAGCAGTGTTGAAAGCGAGAGATTCATTGATTTTTTAAGTAATATGAATATAGATACACGAAGCATAAAAAATGGTCTTTTTGAAATACCTTTAAATAAATGTCTCTATATAGAAAACTACCTTAAAGAAAAGGGTTTTGACAATGTAGAGATAGACAAACATCTTAGTGATTTGATGAATAAAGTTTCAAAGCCTATAGAAGATGAACTTATAATTGAAGGCCATTTAAACGGTGTATTAAGAAATTACCAGAAAGATGGGGTGAAATGGCTTAAGAGTATGGCGAAGTATTCTTTTGGAGGAATATTAGCCGATGATATGGGTCTTGGAAAGACTCTTCAAGTACTGGCATTTATACTTTCCCAAAAGGATAGGAAGCTACCATGTCTGGTGGTAGCACCATCTTCAATTATTTACAATTGGAAAAGGGAAGCGGAAAAGTTTGCACCTCAGCTAAAAGTACTTGTAATTACTGGAATGAGGGAAAAGAGAGCTTTGCTTATTTTAGCTTCGAATGATTATGATGTGATTGTAACTTCCTATGGTGCTCTGAGAAATGACATTGAAGATTATAAAAAGATGAAGTTTTCATTTGTATTTGTAGATGAAGCACAGAACATAAAAAATCCATTGACCTTAAATGCAAATAGTGTAAAGAGCCTTAGAGCAGAATGTTGTTTTGCTATAACTGGAACTCCTATAGAAAATAGCTTGACTGAGCTTTGGTCAATTTTTGATTTTGTAATGCCAAGCTTTCTTAAAGATAAAAAAAGCTTTACTGCGGATTTTGGGGAGCCTGTTGTAAAAGGCGGAAATAAAGAAAAAGCCGATCAGTTATCAAGACTTATAAAACCTTTTATTTTAAGAAGGTTAAAAAGAGATGTTTTAAAAGAACTGCCTGAAAAAATTGAGACAAATTATTTTACAGAAATGAAGGAAGAGCAGAAGAAAATATATGCAGCTTATTACAAAAGTTTTAAAGAAGAACTTATTCCTAAAATAGAAGAATTCGGAATTGAGAAAAACCACATGGAAATTCTTACTGCATTGACCCGCTTAAGACAGATTTGCGCACATCCTGCAACATTTTTAGACGATTATGATGGAGGCAGTGGAAAGCTTGAGTTGGCAATGGATATAATAATACAGTCGATAAATTCTGGCCATAGCATATTAGTGTTTTCGCAATTTACAAAAATGCTTAAAATTATAAGAAATGAACTGGAAAAGAACAATATAAACTATTACTATTTGGATGGCTCTATGAAACCAGAAGAGAGAATGATGGAAATAGATAATTTCAACAGTGACCGCGAGGCAGTATTTCTAATATCCTTAAAAGCAGGTGGAACAGGACTTAATTTAACAAAAGCCGATATAATAATTCATTTTGATCCATGGTGGAATCCAGCGGTAGAAGATCAAGCAAGTGACAGAGCCCATAGAATGGGGCAAAGAAATGTTGTTCAGGTTTATAAACTTCTTACAGAGGGAACAATTGAAGAGAAAATTGCAAAGCTTCAGGATAATAAAAGGGATTTGATAGAAAGTATAATTAAACCAGGTGAAAGCAATATTGATAAGCTTTGGGAAAATGATTTGAGAGAATTATTCATTTAATACAGAATCAGGCAAGAGCACGTGAAACTCAGTGCCATTTTCCTGATTGGAAGTAAAATACACTGTACCATTCAGATACCTTTCTGTAAGAAGCTTCACACTATAAGTTCCAAGACCTCTTTTTACATCTTTTGTAGAAAATGACCTTTGAAAAAGCTGACATTGTACCTCATCAGGCATATATGACATATTACTTACAATAAATTCAATGTTATTTTCTCTTCTAACTTCTAAAGTAACAATCTGGTTTGGTTCTGATGCTTCTAAAGCATTTTTCAATAAATTCACCAGCACCCTGTTTAAAATTATTCTATCTGTAATTAAAAGCAACTCACCATCTGGAATAATTACTTCAATTTGCTTGTTTTTTCCGACGCTATTTGCTCCGATCATTTTTGTAATAGAATTCAAAAGTTCTTTCAAGTCAACAAGCTCGGGTTTCACCTTTAAATCATTGTTTTCAGCCATTGAAAGGTCTCTTTGGGCTGAAATTTCTTCAATCAATTCATTGCAACCTTGATATAATGTATCAATAATATCACTAATTTCACTTAAATCACTTGATTTGAGCAATTCATTATTTTTAAGCAGTAAAGCAAGACCACTTATACCACCTGCTGTATTTAATACATCATGGTAAAAAATTCTTTCAAGAGCTTTTCTTCTCTTTATATCACTTATATCTGTTAATGACACGACTGTATATGTATCACCTGAAATGCTTAAAGGTGATGCTTTGACTGTAAGGTCCATAGAATTGGTGTTTTTACCTGATTTAATGCTTATTTGACAGTCTTTTATTATCTGATTTCCAGTTTTTTGGCTTTCTAAAATTGCATTAACAGCACCACAGTATCTACAACATTTAGTAGTACCACATCCCCCTGTCGAATTCTCACAATTTATACATCCTAAGATTTCACCAGGTCTAAATCCTAATATATTCTCATAATCGTCTATACCGAGCATATCAAGCAAGGCTTTGTTGGAATAAATGACCTGCCTATGTTGGTTAACTATAATAGCAATACCTCCAACACTGCTTAAAAGTACATCAAGAAATTCAATTGAACTCAGTGCTTCGACTTGCTTTTCTAGCTCTTCTTTTTCAGCTCTTTGAGCAGATGCATACTCAGTTTTATATTCATTCGCCATTATATCCACCTCTATATAAATTGATATATACTCATATAAATAATATTAGTTATATGTTTATCGTCAAACTTAAATGTATACCTTATAGTTTATAGTACTTTTAACGATTAAATATAACATCGGTGCATATAGACCTGTTCTGGAGTTGCTTGGAAAATTTGTTTGAAGAAGACCAAAAATTTTTTTGATCACGATAAATATAATTACATATGATTATTCTTGACCAATGGATCGATTAAACATACAATATAGTCAATGAGGTGATTAATTATGCGTAGAAAAATCGAATCTCAACTTTTAGATTGGAAAAACAGGGAGCGAATGCCACTATTGCTTTATGGAGCTAGGCAGGTTGGGAAAACCTACATTCTCATGGAGTTTGGCGAGAAGTATTTCGACAATACTGTATATGTAAACTTGGAAACGAACCTCTCAGTTGCAAGATATTTTGATGACGACATAACGCCAGAAAGATTGATACGTTTCCTTGAAACAATAGTAAATGAAGAAATCGTTCCAGATAAAACATTAATCATATTTGATGAAATACAAAGCTGTGAAAGGGCGTTGACATCTCTCAAATACTTTTGTGAATTAGCGCCAGAATATCATGTAGCGGCGGCTGGAAGTTTGCTGGGCGTTGCTGTTAACAGGGAGAAATATAGCTTCCCCGTAGGTAAAGTGGAAAGCGTGACGCTCTTCCCTCTGGACTTTGAGGAGTTTCTATGGGCAATGAGCGAAGAGCGGCTTGCTCAGGAAATTCGAATTTGTTTTACAGATATTAAGTCAATGCCAGAAGCTCTGCACAATAAAGCATTAGAGCTTTATCGCTATTACTTAATCGTAGGCGGTATGCCTGCGAGTGTATCGTCCTTTGTTAAATCTGGTAAATTGGTGCTTTTACCAAATACTCAAAATGAAATAACCAGTAACTATGTGGCTGACATGGCTAAGTACGCAGATACTTCCGAAACAGTAAAAATACGTGCTTGCTTCAATTCCATACCTGCTCAGCTTGCCAAAGAAAACACAAAGTTTCAGTATAAGGTTATTCAAAAAGGTGGCAGTGCCGCTTTGTTTGGGGCTTCAATCGATTGGCTTACGCAATCAGGAGTTGTGTTGAAATGTCAAAAGATTGAACATGCCAATAATCCTATTTCTGTCTATGCGGATTTATCTTCTTTTAAGCTGTATATGAGTGATGTAGGATTGCTTGTCATGAAGTCTGGATTGGCACAACAAACTATACTGACTGGAGAATCCAATATTTTTATGGGAGCTGTAACCGAGAATTATATTGCGCAAGCTCTAGTTTCAAATGGATATACGCCTTACTACTGGACAAGTGAACATTCGGCAGAACTCGATTTTGTTATACAAAAAGATATGGATATTGTTGGCATTGAAGTTAAAAAGTCTACTAGTACCAAGTCAAAAAGCCTTGGTGTGTTCATTCAGAAGTATCAGCCCACTTATTCAATCAGGTTTTCAGAAAAGAACTTTGGACAGAGTGATGGGATAAAGGCTATACCACATTATGCGGCATTTTGTGTATAATAAATTTCCTGCGTGATAACCAAAAATAAACCGATATTGTTGATTATATAGTAAGAATATAAGAGAGGTGACCATATGTTTTTCAATAAAAAAGTTCCAGATAAGAAAGATTTGCTAAAAGAATTGGATGTACTTGGGTATTCAGCTAGAGTAAAAAAGTATTGTTGATTGTATTAATGATTATCCTAATTTTAATAATATTGCATACAATGAAGTTTTACAAAGTTTGAAAGATAATAAAGGCAATTGGGAATCAGAAACGTTGTTGAAAATTGTTGATATTATATTGAAGGAAGGTTGCTATAAAGCTCAATATATTTCATTAGCATTGTTAGAAGCATCAGGTAGTGCTTTGTTTTGGCGTCAGGATTGTGCGGATTGTTTAAAGTTATATAGAAATCATAAAGAAGTTGAGATATGTACTCATGCGTTAGATATTTGGACAGCAATAGAATAGTAAATAGAAAATTTGAGAAAGGATTGCTATATGAAAAGTGTTTTATTTAGTGCGTTAACAAACTATTTTGTGAGAAATAAAGATTTTACTCCAGTTGCAAATAATGGTGACGAATTAGTATTTAATACAGGATTAAATTCAATGATTAAAGATGCATTTGGAACCATTTATCAAGTTGATTTCGTGGATGTAGACTGTTTTTCATGTGAAGAATTAAAGCAGTTATTGGAAATTAATAAAAATAGACTATTAGAAATGGAAGGATCTCACTCTCATTATATTTTTAAAGTTTTCTTTTTTGATAGTAGATCTGACAAAGAAAAAATAAAAACCATAGAAGATGCACAAATCCATAAGATTAAGTCAAAAAGGTTTTTAAAATGCATTACAGTTGATTTGGAGTTAAAAGATGTATCAAAGCACTTTAAGGTTCCGCTTGTAGATGGTATATCGAAAACACTAAAGGCTTTTTTGCATGAAAATAAAGAGTTTGATGCCTCTACATCAGAGGAAATAAGCGAGATATTACTTTCTAAACAAAAAGATTATGAGATAGAATTTAAAGCTAAAATACCTGTTTTAACTTATGTGTTGATTGCTATTAACGTTTTAATATGGGCAGTGATGAATTTATATTCTCTTAAATCTGGGACGGATATAAACCAGTTATTAATTGATTATGGTGCAAAAGAAAACACCCTAATTTTGAGTGGTGAATACTGGAGATTCCTAACGCCAGTTTTTTTACATGCTGGTATAGTACATCTCTTGTTAAACTGCTATACTTTATACGCATTAGGTATCGGAGTTGAAAAGATTTTTGGACGATGGCGCTTTTTAGCTATCTATTTTATTGCAGGTTTGATTGGTAATATAGCAAGTTTCATGTTTTCGACAAGCTGGGGAGTAGGTGCATCTGGTGCTATTTTTGGACTTATGGGAGCAATGCTTTATTATGGATTTGAGAAACCTGCTCTTTTCAAAAACTATTTTGGACCTAGTATTATAACAACTATACTAATAAATGTAATGTACGGTTTATCAAGGTCGGGAATTGATAATTTTGCACATATTGGTGGTCTTATAGGTGGGTTCTTTGCTACAGGTATGGTGTTTTCACTGAAGGAACCGAAAAAATGGTACCTTAATACCAAGATTATGTTTTTAGTCATTATTGGGATAACAATTGGCGGATTATTTTATGGGTTTAATAATGATGAAAGCAAGATAAACGAAAAAGTTACTCAACTTGAACAGCTTGATAAGGAACAAAAATGGGATGATGCTGAAAAGCTTGCTGAGGAAATAATGGGACTAAAACCATCGAATGAATATACAAAGTTAAAGGTTTTGTGGCCTTTGGTTAAAGCAGAAGCTGTGAAGAAAAAATTCGATAAAGCAGTTGAGAATGCAAAAACAATAAAAGCTATAAGTCCAGCAGACGGTTGTTTCATACTTGGAGTTGTTTATCTTGATATGGGGAAATATGATGATGCAAAGAAAGAGTTGCTTGAGGCAAAAAGTCTGAAGGCAGAACATAATAATATAGACGAGTTGTTAAATCAGATAGAAGCTGCGAAAGGTTATAATTATAAAATGCACCCTTTGTCAAGGACAAAATGAGTTTTTGATTTCAATTCATAAATGACTA
>Ga0066603_10000145_pt1 | contig 55782 bp, 44 predicted proteins | sample Higcelweek8metaG_FD_59482 | JGI IMG/M metagenome (GOLD analysis project Ga0066603, IMG submission 59482) | Freshwater pond sediment microbial communities from the University of Edinburgh, under environmental carbon perturbations - High... | ecosystem: Environmental > Aquatic > Freshwater > Pond...
AATGAATCCATTTGAACTCGCTGGAGTCTCAGAAGAAGGAGATGATGAGTTAAGAATGAAAATGTTGTCTTTACAAGGATTCTTTAGAGTCCTGTACGGTGACATAAATAGTATAGAAGGATCTATTCTTGATAAAGCATTAATCCTCACCTACCGTGAGAAAGGTATAACTTTTGATCCTACAACTCAGACTAAACAACCTCCACTCATGGAAGATCTTTACAAAGTTCTCAAAGGAATGGCAGAAACAGAGGCTCATGGTCTTGCTCGAAGATTAGAGAAATATATCATTGGAAGTGGTGCTGGAATATTTAACGAAGGAAGTAATTTTGAAATTAACAATCCATTTACTGTTTTCAGTATTAGAGATTTACAAGAAGAACTAAAACCTCTTGCTATGTACCTTATGTTGGATTTCATTTGGACAAAAATTAGAAAGGACAAAAAGAGAAGATTGCTAATTGTTGATGAAGCTTGGTATATGATGCAATCAAAAGACTCGGCAAACTTTATGTACTCCATTGCTAAAAGAGCTAGAAAATATTACTTAGGACTCTCAACAATTACACAAGATGTAGCAGATTTCCTGAATAACGATATGGGTAAAGCAATCATTTCAAACTCTTCCCTTCAGATGCTAATGAAACAAAGTCCATCTTCATTGGATAAACTACAAGAAGTATTTAACCTTTCTGATGGTGAAAAGAACTTCCTTCTCACATGTGACAAAGGACAAGGCCTATTCTTCGCAGGATCAAATCATGTTGGAATACAAGTTATTTCAAGCCAGGCAGAGCATGAGATCATAACATCAGATCCAAGAGACCTTGAGAAGCTAAAAGAAAAGAGAGGTACAACAGATACTAGAAGTATTGAGGAATTAGCACAGATCTTTGAACCACCAGCACAACAAGTCTCTACAAAAGATATAAGTCCAATAAGACAAGAACAAATAATCAGAGATGCAATAGATAGGACAAAATCACACGAAAGTGTTCTTGGAGAAGAAAGAAAGAAGTACCAAGAAGAGCTAGAAGAGAGATTAAAACAACAAGAGATGGAATTGAATCCTGAGAAATACAAAAGTCAGAAATCTTTCTTAGAAGAATTAAAAGCAAATACTGTCTCTGGTCAAGCTGTAAAATCAAGAGAGGATATACAAAGAGGAAAAACTCATCTTACCCCTCAAGGCTTTATTCAAAGTTATCCTGATAATGACGATGGATCAACAAAACAACAATAGTGTAAATATAAATATGCTAAATGAAAACGATTACCTTGTTACAAAACAGGTAGATCCTTCTACGATACCATCAGAAACAACACAAGCAGATTTGAATCTATTAAGTAAAGCTGAAGAAAAGAGTCAATACAAAGCTAATATTGCAAAGAATATAAAGAATCCACAATTACAAAGAGCTGTTTCTTCTTTAAGACTTGTGAATCCTTTTAGAGGATACTAACTCAAGGGACCTTGGTCTGGTAATACAAATTCATTTAGATTGGTTGTGTTTACTACTATTGGGAAAGATTGCCCATCTATAATTCTCCTAGCAGCACTTCTAACGAGTGTTGTTATATTTCTTTCAAGCTGTCTAATACCAGCATCAAAACCAACAGGACGAATGATTAAAGGCCAAACATCATCTTCTATCACAATATGCTCGGAACTAAGATGAAGATTTTCCAATACTTTTGGAAGAATATATTGCCTTGCAATCACACCTTTTTCTTCGTCAGAATAGCTTGTAAATCTAATAACCTCTACACGATCAAGTAAAGCTGCTGATAATCCACCAAGATTATTTGCAGTACAAATGAAAAACACATTAGAAAGATCTACAGGATAATCTATATAGTGATCTACGAAGGTTGCATTTTGCTCAGGATCAAGAATCTCAAGAAGAGTTGCCATGACATCATTAAGAAGACCAGCATTACCACTAGATTTTTCAATTTCATCAAGAAGAATGACAGGATTCATACTCCCACACCTTATTAATGCTTTTATTATTTGACCTGGTTCTCCATCAATAGAATATCTTGGTGTTCCTCTTAATGTTCTTACATCACCTATTGCACCTAGAGATACTCTAATAAACTTTCTATTCATAGATGATGCTATTGATTTTGCAATAGATGTTTTACCTACACCTTGAAGTCCAACAAAAAGAAAAACAGGAGCATTAGCAGAGGAGCCTTTTAAAGCTACCATGCTCTCAGATCCAACATTCATTTCATTCATTCTTACCTGAGTAGGCATAGGTAAGGAAATACCCTTAGTTTGCAACTGCATTGTTGCCAAATAGTCTAAGATTAGCTCTTTAATTGTCTCCATACCGTAGTGGGAACCATCCATCAATTTCTTCGCATTAGAGATATCAAAATTGTCCTGAGAAAGCACACCCCAAGGAATCCTAGTTATCCAATCAACATACTTGTTAACATTCTCAAACTCTCCACTATATCCACCCATTCTAAACATTCTCTTGAGCCTATACACACTCCTCATAGCCTCTTCTTTCAAACCAATAGGAACATCTGACGATACTAATTTATTCTCTAATTCCAATACCTCACTTAAATTTTCATCTACTTGAGAATTGGAAGATTGTGTGTTGTTATTTGTATTTTGGTAATCCATAAGGCAGTTTACAATATACCAATAAGTGTATCTTTATAGCAATTCTAAGTCAAATATTTCTTTTGACATAACCTATTACAAATGATAATCTAGAACTGAATAATCTAAACTGTCCAAACAATGAAAAAACTATATTTTGCTTTCCTTTTAATAGTGTTTATGTTGCTACCTCTAAAAGCCTTTGCTTATGTAGATATTTCATTGGATGACAAATCAACAACATCTTTGAAAAGTGCTTCACTTGAGATAAATTCTGGTACAGATACATTAGAAAGCTTGAAAATCAGTATTGAGGGATCTGAAGATATATCATTCACAGAAGCAAACAGCGGTACCGTATCATGCAGTACTTTTACTCCAACAATAAAAACAGCATCAGTAGATATAGTATGTAATTTTGACGAAGCAACAGTTGTAAATGGTGTTATTGCAAATATCATCTTCACAACAGATAGTAGCGATTATTCAATTAAAGTCGTTGAAGATACTTTGGATTTAGGTGATGCTGAAGTTGGAACTATACTCAATATTGGAGAAGTACAAGAAGAGCTAACAACAACAAACGAAGAAACTACAGATGATGTCTCTTTAGTTTCTGCAAATACAACAAAAGATTCATCTTCAAATACAACTTTCTTTGGTATTGATATTATGGAATATTTACCATACATACTTCTTGGTGGATCTGTAATATTGTTAATAAGCATAATTGGAGTTCTTTTAAGTAGAAAGAAAGAAAATGTAGTCGTAGAAGAAGTAGCTCCAACAAATTCACCAGCAGTTGAAAGTACAACTCAGACACAAGAAGTCACAAAAGAGCCAACACTAAGAGATATGGTAAATTCAAATAACACAGCACCCGTTGAGACATCTATGCCAAGTAATCCTATGCAAGAACCTATGAATCCAAATTTGGATAACAATCAGCAAAAAGATCTTCAAGATTTAGTTGCAACCGAGAGTGCACAACCAGAAATAAAAATGGAAATACCAACTATGCCACCTGTAGAAGAGACAAAACCAGAAGAGAATTTAATGCCAATACAAGATACTATGACTACACCTCTTTCAGCACCAATGAGTATGCCTGTTCAAGAGAGTGTTAATGTTGCACCAGCAATGCCTGAAGTTCCAGTTGAGACACCATTAGAGCAACCAGCTACACCTATAGATTTACAACAACTAGTAAATAATGAGATACAACAGATTCCTCCCGAGGCAATACAACCAGAAGCACCTGTAAATACACCAATACAAGATGACGAAGCATTACCTCCTGTACCTCCTCAAATGTAGAAGCTAGGGAGAACATTTATTTCTTACTGAAGTTTTTCCACATCTGGCTTTCTTTGACCTTTAAGTCACCCATATACTTACTCTTCAAAGAACTACTACCATATGGTCTCTCACATTCCGTTGTTAATTCCTCGAATGCTATTTGAGCTATTTTCATTCCTGGATATATCTTAATAGGAATTGGAGATACATTTGCAAGCTCCAATGTTAATCTTAATTTATTACCTGGATCTAAGAACCCTGCTGTCGCATGTATTATCAAACCTATCCTACCAAGAGAGCTTTTACCTTCTAATCTACCAACATGCCTATTACCAACTCCTGTTATTTCAACAATATTTGCCAAAACAAATTCTCCTGGATGAATAACAAAACCATCTTTCTCGTTTGCAACAATTTCTCTCATTAACTTCTTTGGCTTCTCCTTAACATCTAACATCCCTATCTCTTCCTTATTAAAAACCAAAAAATACTTATCCAAATGAAGATCATATGAAGCAGGCTGTAGAAATTCCTCCTCAAAAGGTTCTATTGAAATACTTCCACTCTTCAATTCCTCTTTAATACTCTTATCTGAAAGAATCATAATATTTAAAAATAAATTTAACTTCTATCTATAAATTGATGTTTATCATCAAATTTGGGCTCAACAATTTTTCTAAGTAACGGTCTCCAAACAAAATCCTTATTACTTAATTTCCTTAACCATTCATAGACTAACTTTCTGTATGCAATATGACCTCCATTTCTAGTTCTAAGATTAATAATATACTGGAAATCATCAAAAGAACCATAAAATACATACTTTGTATAATGAGCATGTGGAAGCAAATACTTTGTAAACTCATCGCAAACCTCTTTTGAAAGGACATCCTTAGCATCTTCCCTCCATTCCTTTATCATTTCATATGTACTCTCTAATCTCTCAGAATATTCTTTCTTTAATTTGGAAAGAGATGGTATATCTAAATAATCACATAATACAAAACACTCACTACTCTTTCTATTTAACTCTTGATCCATATCAATTTCATCATGGAAAAGAGGAATAAATCTTTCTAAACTCCTATGTCTATTCAAATCCTTCAATGTTCCTAAAGATGCAAAACCAGATATCTTTATAGCTCCAGACTGACCAATATTACCAAGAAGATTATGATGGTCATGTTTCTCAAATATTATAGAACCAATATTTTCTTGATCCTCTTCAGAAAATTCATACTCTTCCTTGGAACCCAAAGGATTAAGAAGCAACTCATAATGGGAGATTAAAGTTTCTGTACAATCAGGTGCATATGTCACACTTACAGAACCACACTCACTCTCAGGAACATCTTCTACCTGTTCCCTACTTACATTCTTTTTTAAATACAAAAGGATCTCTTTAGTTGATACCTTTCTAGAGCAATTAGCATCAGTATGCCTAATAAGGTCATCTGCTTCTCGAGTATATCCTTTAACTTCAAGTTTAGAGTCTCCAAGCATATTCAATAACAATGTATATACTTCATTTTCTACGACAGAATCACTAGAACACAGATAGCTTATTATCTCCGACCAATTCCTAGCAGACATTAGATATGCATCACTTGTATTCAACCCAAAAGGAAGAAAATATCTTACAACATCAAATGTTCTAGCTCTAAGAGCAGATACTTCTTGAGAACTGTCTTCGTTTATTTGAAAATGTTTAGATAATGAATCTTTTGTTTCTTTGAGCATTTCTCGGTAATCCAACATCTGTTTCATCATAATTCTTTCATAGCCCTTTCTAATCTCATGATCTTCACATAGCTCTCTTGGTATTTTGACAAACTCTGGATTATCAAAATTCTGATATCTTGTAGATCTTTCCTGACCAGCAATTACAGATGCCATATAGAAAAATTTCATTCCAGTGTACATAGGTATATTCTCAATACAAACAAACAGATCTGCCATATCACCAACAGATTTGTGACCGTATCCTGAAAATATCTTTTCTAGCTTTTCTGCAGCATCTGTATTACTTTTTATAATTTCATTTGCTATATCCAATATAGAGTCCGCAGATCTACTGTACCTAGCTCCTAAGTATGCATTTATTGAAGGCTGTTTCTTATCTGAATTTTGGAGAAGGGTATGAACTTTAAATTTATTCCAATTAGATTCTGAGACTAAAGATGCTATGTTTAAATCTTTTCTAAAGCTTAATTTCATTTTTGTTTTATATTTATTTTATACCTGGTATCGAAAAGTTAGACATGAAGATTCTTATTTCTTCTTTCAAGTTTTGTAGTTCTAAATTATCATCTTTATTCTTAACTGCCATATCAATATATTCAGCTATTTTCTTCATATCGTTCGTTTTCAAACCTCTAGTGGTAATAGCTGGTGTTCCGATTCTAATTCCAGATGGATCCCATGGTTTTCTTTCATCTTTTGGGATAGCATTCCTGTTTACCGTTATATTTACTTTTTCTAAAAGATCGGATAGTTCTGAACCAGTCATATTACAAGATTTAACTGCATCCAAGAGGAAAAGATGATTATCAGTACCTCCTGATACAATAATATAACCTTTTGATGCTAGTTCTTCCGAGAGTGTTCTAGCATTCTCTATAACTTGTTTTGCATATTCTTTAAATTCTTTTGTATTTGCCTCTTTTAATGCAACTGCTATACCAGCAGTTATATGGTTATGAGGACCTCCCTGTAGGCCTGGAAATACTGCTTTATCTATCTTTTCGGCTAACTCTTCATTGCACATAATGATGGCACCTCTTGGGCCTCTGAGAGTCTTGTGGGTAGTTGTTGTAACTACATCTGCAATACCAACAGGTGAAGGATACAAACCAGCCACAACAAGCCCTGCAACATGAGAAATATCTGCAACAAGATATGCACCTACTTCATCTGCTATCTTTCTAAATTCATTCCAATCAATAGTTCTAGAATATGCGGAGAAACCAGCCCATATCAATTTTGGTTTGTGTGATTTTGCAATTTTTCTAACCTCTTCATAGTCTATATACCCTTCTTCATTTACACCGTAACTTGCAGATTCAAAATATTTACCAGAAATTGAAACCTTAAAACCATGAGTAAGATGACCACCTGCATCCAAAGCCATACCAAGTGTTCTATCACCCTTCTCGATTAAAGCAAAATGTACAGCTAAATTGGCAGGAGAGCCAGAATATGGTTGAGCATTAACATGCTCTGCACCGAAAAGTTCTTTTGCTCTAAGAATAGCTTCCTCTTCTATCTTATCTATATATTCATTACCTCCATAATATCTTTTACCTGGATATCCTTCAGAATATTTATTTGTAAGAATAGAGCCCATTGCTTCTAAAACATCATTGGAGACATAATTCTCTGAAGCTATTAACTCTATTCCTTCTATTTGTCTCTTTGCTTCTTCTTTAATTAAAGATTCTATTTTCTTATCTTTTTCCATTCTTGTAACAATTCATCAAATTAAGCATTAAACAAGCAATAGTCATTGGTCCAACACCACCTGGTACAGGAGTAATATATGAAGGGACACCTTGTACATCGTTCCAATCTACATCACCTACTAATTTACCTGTTTCAGGATGTTTGTTAGAACCAACATCAATCACTACAGAGTCTTTTTTAAGAAAATGTGATTTTATTAACAAGGCTTTTCCTGTAGCAGTGATTAAGATGTCTGCATTTCTAGTTATATTTTCAATCTCAACAGTATGTGAATTGCAAAGTGTAACAGTAGCATTCTTTTCAAGCAGCATAGCTGCAAGTGGAATACCTACAATATTGCTAGTACCAAGAATCACAACATTCTTTCCAAATATCTTTATATTGTATTCATCTAAAAGTCTCATTATTCCTAACGGAGTTGCAGGTGGAATTGATGATTTGTCCTTCTGAAATAGTTTACCCAAATTAGTAGGAGTTAATCCATCTACATCTTTCTTTGGAGAAATAGTCTCCAAAACAAGGTTTGTATTTATATGTTCTGGAAGTGGCAATTGAACCATATATCCATCAACTTCGTTAGAATTATTTAAAGAATCAATTAAATTTACAATGTCTAAGGTATTTACTTCAGAATCAAGATGATGAACCACACCCTCAATACCAACTTCTTTTGCTGTTCTTTCCTTCATTCCAACATATTTTATACTTCCATAGTCATTACCAACTAATATCATATCCAATCTTGGAATTCTTTCTCCATTTTGAGCAATCTTCTTTACTTCCGCAGAGATACTATCAAGTATTCTCTGAGATATATTTTTTCCATCGAATATCTCCATTGTGTATATATTTTACAGGATATTTTGTTTTTTTAAGAGTCCTTTTGTAATTTACTCTCTTCATACAGTCGTCCCTTTAATTTCATCAACTCTTTCCAAGTTCCAGATTCTATTATTCTTCCATTTTCAAAATAGTAAACCTTATCAAATTTCTCTAAAAATTTTATACTTCTAGTTATGTATATCAATGACTTTTCTTCTCCCAAGAAACTATATATTTCACTAAGAATCTTGTCTGCAGAAACATCATCAATATATGTAAAAGGCTCATCCATTATGAATATCCTTTTATTTCTGTAAAGCATTCTAGCTATTGCAAGTCTCTGCCAGTATCCAGGAGAAAGGTCTCTACCAGAAGAGAATGTTTTTCCCAATATGCTATTGTCATCAGCATGAATTATTTTCTTAAATTTGTTAACTCCTGCTATTTCTGTAACTTTGTTGTAAAGATCTGTGTTCACATTGATTCTTTGTCCAGATATTACAACATTTTCTTTTAAGCTAAAATGATAGTTGATGAAATCTTGGAAGATGACAGATAGATTTCGTTTAAGTTCTCCTCTATCCAAATCCATAGTTTGATGACCATCTAAGAGATATCCTCCCTTTTCTAAAGGATATAGTCCTGTTAAGATTTTTACTGTAGTACTTTTTCCAGAACCATCACCACCAAAGAAGGCAACTTTCTCACCTGGATTTACCTCTACATCTAAATTCTTAAGTATTTTTGTTTCAGGATCATCTGGATATGCAAATGAAAGGTTTTTAAACTCTAATTTTGGAGTATGGTTTGCAAGCTTGATTTCACCATGTACTTGATCACCAAAACCCTTGTACTCCATTAAATCAAAGAATTTATCTACATAATCAAGATTGTTTGAGATTAAAGAGAAAGAGTTCAAGATATTTAACACACTCATATATGTAACATCTACATAGTCATACAAAGCTTTAAAGCTACCAAAAGATATTCCTTTTACTATTGAGATTGAGAGAACATACACAATATATGCAAATTTAAGAGTTTGTCCAATTACAAGTGTTGATATGTTATCTCTGTAGAAATCATATTGTGTATCTAGATATCCATCTACATATTTATCATATTCAACTAGGTATTTTCTTCTTAGATATGTATATACATTGTTGACTCTTAATTCTAAAAAGTTTGATATTGTAAGAGCAACATTTTGGACATAGTTAAGAAACCTTATCTTTCCAATGTTGTTATCTAAATATTCTCTAATTTTAGTTCTTCTATAATGAACAGCTATTATTTCTGGCAATACAACAATTAAGAGCAAGAGAACAGAAATACCCATTGTATTGAATATTATTACCACAGCACTAATCAACCTTATTGTATTACTTAGAATTATTGAAAAGTTATCATACGACCAAATTATTCTTGCTATTGAAAAAGCTGGTGAAAATGTAACTTTATCTTGGAATTCATCTTTTTCAATATCATGAAGATTTGACGAGGAAACCTTTCCCATTATTAGGTATTGCGAATCTTCCCAAACCTTTTCATAGATTACATTGTAGAGATATTCCCTTGCTTTTATACATATTGTTGAAATAGTTGTAAGTACAAGGATTAAGGCAAGAAAAAGAAATGTTTCTGATGCAAAGAACTGATGAAGATCAAATGAGTTCCATTCCAAGAATATTTTAGTGGCTGAATCTATGAATTTACCTAATACTGTAATTCCATATATTTCTGCAGATGTTGATATCAAGAAGAGCAAATCTCTTAGTACTGCGATTAATGTATATTTACCATATACAAACTTTAATACTTTTATTGATGTCGAGCATTTTTGCTTTAATTTTTGTAGAATCATCTTAACATAATAACATGAGGAGAGGAGTTATTGAATGAGAAATAACAGTTTTTTAGAAGATATGCTTTATGATCTTTGGGATAATCATTTTTGTGATATTCCAAGAAAGAATTTAGTAGTTATTAAGTTTGGGAAATACTCCAAGAGACAGTTAGGTAGTATTAAATTAGCTAGAGATGGAACAAGGATAAAAGGACTGTTAAAGAAGAAATTGGATGATTACGATATTCAGGATGACAAGAGTATCACTGTAATAACGATAACTAGCTACTATAAGAATGAATGTATTCCAGAGTATGTCATAAGAGCCACTGTCGCCCATGAATTGTGTCATTATGCTCATGGTTTTAGTTCACCATTAGAGAAGAGATTTTTGAATCCTCACCAAGGGAATATTATCAAGAAGGAACTAATGAAAAGAGATTTAATAGAAGAGCAGAATCAAGCAGATGCATGGCTAAAAGAGAATTGGATAGCTATGGTTAGATAAAGAAAAGAGGGGCTTTCGCCCCTCCTCTTAGAAATCTCGTATTACATCATTCCTGGCATACCTCCCATTTCACTACCCATAGGAGTCTTGCTTTCTTTTTCATCAGGGATTTCAGCTACTACTGCTTCTGTAGTTACCAACATAGAACCTACAGATACCGCATTAGATAATGCTAATCTAGTAACTTTTACAGGATCAATGATACCTGCTTCTATCATATTTACATATTCTCCTGTTTTAGCATTAAAACCTGTATTTCCTTTACAGTTAGCAGCTACTACTGCACCGTCTTCACCTGCATTCTCAGCTATCTGTTTAAGAGGTTCACTTAATATGCCTTTAAGAATCTCAATACCTAACTGCTCATCTCTGTCATCTAATTTAACCTTCTTAAGAACTTCCTTAGCATTATGCAAAGCTAAGCCACCTCCAGCAACAACACCTTCTTCAATAGCTGCTCTTGTAGCATTGATTGCATCCTCTATTCTCATTTTCTTTTCTTTAGCTTCGATCTCAGATGCAGCTCCAACTTTAATAACTGCAACACCACCAGATATTTTTGCTAATCTTTCCTGCAATTTTTCTTTGTCATAGTCAGATGTTGTATTTGCTATCTGTGCTTTGATCTCTTTTACTCTATTTACAATCTCTTTCTTGTCGCCCTTACCTTCTACAATTATTGTTTTCTCCTTGTTTACAATAACTTTCTTTGCAGAACCTAAGTCAGTTAACTGTACAGTATCTAATGTTTTACCAACTTCTTCTGAGATATATTCAGCACCTGTCAAAACAGAAAGATCTTTCAACATCTCTTTCTTTCTATCTCCGAAACCAGGAGCCTTAACAGCTACAACATCCAATGTACCTCTCAATTTATTAACAACGAGTGTTGCTAATGCCTGATTCTCAATATCATCCGCTATTATTACAAGAGGTCTATCTGCAGCTCCAAGAACTTTCTCTGCCATAGCTTGAATATCTTGTAAGTTAGACAATTTTTTATCTGTTATGAAAATATATGGATTATCCATAACTGTTTCCAATGTCTCTGCATTATTTACAAAATATGCACTAACATATCCGTTATCAAATTCCATTCCTTCAGTATATTCAACTTCATCTTTAAATCCCTTTGCTTCTTCTACAGTAATAACTCCATCTTTTCCAACTCTTTCGAATACTCCACCTATCATATCTCCCAATTCTTTATCGTTGTTTGCAGAAATAGTTGAAACTTGAGAAATCTCTTCCTTACTTGTTATCTTAGTTGCTGTTCTTTCTAACTCATTTATTATTAATTCTGTTCCCTTATCCAAACCTCTCTTTAAAGAGATTGGATTTGAGCCAGCAGCTACATTTTTGAAACCTGCAGAAGCAATAGCTTGAGCAAGAACTGTAACAGTTGTAGTACCATCTCCGGCAACATCATTTACCTTGTTGGAAGCTTCTTTGATCATCTCAACTCCAACATTTTTAAATGGATCTTTATCTTCTATCTCCTTTGCAACAGTAACACCATCTTTAGTAACAACCTGAGAACCGAAACTTTTTGCAATAGCAATGTTTCTTCCTTTTGGTCCTAGAGTTACTTTAACTGCATTAGCTATTGTATCTACACCTGCTTTTAATGCTTTTCTTGCTTCTTCATTGTATATGATTGATTTTGACATATTGGAAAGTGGTTAAAATTTAAGTTACTTTATAATTGCTAAGATATCTTCAACATCAAGAAGAAGATATTTCTCATTATCTATTTCTACTTCATCTGGAGAGTATTTTTTGAAATATATTCTATCTCCAACAGAGACATCAAATGAAATTTCCTTACCTTTGATTTTTCCTTTTCCAAGTTTTACAACAGTTCCTGTTTCAGGCTTTTTGTCATCATTTGCACTTGGAGGAAGAACTAATCCACCAGCTGTCTTTTCCTCTAAAACATCAGGTTGTATTAAAACTCTTTTTCCTAATGGCTGTATTTTTATTTCTTTTAACATATCTTTTTAGCAGATTAATTTAATGATTGCCAAAGAATTGTATCACAAGAAATTAAAGCTATCAAGAAATTTTCATATATTTGTTTATATACTGCCCTTTATGATTGTTCTGTCTCCAAGCAGTTCTATGTTCTTTATGGTTCTACCCAAGAAAGCATTCTCATTTGCAAGGATAATTGCATCACTAATTCCTCTATTTATTTCATTTATGATATTCTTCACAATATCTTTAGGTAGAACAAAATCACCAATGTACATGTTTGCCACAAAAAGTTCTGGTGTCTCTATGTTTTCTTTTACAACATCTAACCTGATCCAGGGAATATTTAAGATATCTAATCTTGTATTAAAATATATTTTCCAAGTTGACTTGTCTGCTGCTATACATATATTCTGAACTTCTAATCCTCCTGCAGTTTGTACATTTTGAGAAAGTAAATACAAAATCTCATCGTCTGTGAGTTCAACAAATTCGCTTTTATTGTTTGAAAGAACAAATTGCTTAATTTTGTCATCAATGAAAAACTCTTGGTTTGCAATATCTTCAGTACAAAGAATAGAGTCATTGGCATAAAAATTATTTCTCCAGAAGAAGTATGAAAACAGAATTGTACCAATGGCAAGAAGCAAGAGTACAAGAAGACCTATCCCTATTTTTTTGAATATTCCTTTTTTCATTTCTTAGAAAATATATTGTTCTTTAAGTCAACAAGCTTCTGTTCAAAGACTTCTAATTCCTTGATATTGAAGACTTTTGAACCAACCCAATATGATATTCCACCATATATCGTAGTTACAATTGTAAGGATAATGACATATATTGTTCTAGTTGTATCTAACTGGAAATCAAAGAGTTTAAATACAAAATACATTCCAATACACATTAATATTGAGTTTAGTATTTTTACTAATGCAGGAAGAACAGTTCCTTTCCATGAAAGAATTTTCCATTTTCTGTTTAGCAATATTCCGAGGAAGATTGTCTGAACAAAATATGCAACACTAAGACTTAAAGAAAGACCTCCAACACCCATGTCAGAATCACCTCTTGTTGTAGACCATCTCGCAATATCCTTAACAAAAGAGATTAGTACTTCTGTAAATCCTCCTCCGTTAGCATTTGATACTTGTGACACCATCTGTTCTAATATTGGTCTCCAATCATAATAATGGCTAAAGAAGTTAGTAAGTAAGAAAGCAAGAGCAACATTAATAATTATACCTATTGAAATTGCCAACAATGGTAACCATGTTTCTTTTAAAGCATAGAATGCTCTAAGTAATATTTGAGCTAGTGTTTGTCCAATTACAGAGATAGCTAGCAATGCTAAGCACCAAGCTGTAAGCACTGTACCTCTCCAGTCAAAAGCTCCAGTACCGTATGCTAAACGAATTATTGGTAGTCTTAGGATTATGAAGACGGCTACTATTGGAAGAACAAGATACAATGCTAATTGAAGAGAATTATTTAATACTTTCTTAAATTTGTATCTATTTTCACTATGTTGAGCCATATTAGGGAGTGCAACTTGAGCAACAGCACTTCCAATTATATTTATTGGGAACATGTGAAGACTCAATGCAAATTTGTATGCACTTAATGCTCCTGCGGCAAGAGAGAAGCTAATCAATGTGTTAACAACAACATTTATCTGTTCTCCAAATATAGCTATCATTCTTGGTATTGCAAGTTTGAGTGCTTTCCATACATATTTGTTTTTTACAGATTCTACTAATGTACTAATTCTTAGAGAAAAACTTGTATTGTAAAATTTAGTAAATGTAGGAATTTGAACAACAAAATGGAGAAGAGATCCTAGTACAGCAGAAAATGCGATTCCCTCAACACCCATCTTTAATATGACAACAAAGAAAAGAGGTCCGAAGACCATCGCCAAATTATATATAAGAGGAGCAAGAGATGTAATGAAGAATTGTTTTCTTACCTGCAAGTATCCTGTAACAAGAGTACTTGTTCCAAGAAGTATAGGCGAGATCATCATGACTCTAGTTAGATATACAAACTGATCATAATCGTTTTGATTTATTCTATTGGAAAAGCTCAGTATATTTTGTAAAGATTCAGAGCTTATTAAAAAGGATGTTATTTGTGGAGTAAAGACAAAGAGAGCAATCGCAATTAAAGTACATAATGCAATTATTAAGTATGTTAATTGATTAAAGAACTTGTTAAGAGTATCTTCACCTTTTTTGTAAAGGATATCTGAAAATATTGGTATTATTGCAGCATTTATAGATCCAGCAACAACAACCATAAAAAGCATATCGGGAATAGTAAATGCAGCCCAGAATATATCTAACTCATGAGAGACTCCAAAGAGTTGAGCAATCATTCTTAGCTTTAGGAAACCCAACACTTTTGTTACAAGCAACAGAGCCATTACAAAAAAAACACTATTTTTCTTTTCTAGAATCTTCAACATATTATCGGTGTAATTTAGCGAATAATATCATAATTTAAAGTAGAAATTTTATCAATTAATGCCTATTTAATAATTATGATAAATAATATCATTATGAACAGAGTATTGGATATACTATTCCCAAAGTCTTGTTATATCTGTAGTAAAGAAGGTACATATTTATGTGCAAGATGTAAGAAACTTTTTAAAAGGAATTTGCCAGAGTGCTATATTTGCAGAAGACTTTCTAGAAATTTCTCTACTCATACGAATTGTATGAATGATTATTCCTTAGATTTTGTATATATTTGTTGGGAATACAATTCTTTTACATCAAAGATTTTAAAGAAATATAAATATTCGTATGTCTACGATATCTCAGATACACTATCATCTTTTTTCATCGAAATAATGAAAGACAGCGAATATATTAAAACAATTGAAAACAGTTTAATTACTACAGTACCTATATCAAGTAGTAGAATGAGAGAAAGAGGATTCAACCAATTATCTTTCATTAGCAAAAATTTCTGTAATACTTTTAATTTACATCTTGATGAAAACATATTGTTTAAGATGGAAGATTCTGAGCATCAGGCTTCCAAATGTAAAGAAGAACGAAGAAATATTTCTTCAAAGGCTTTTACCCTAAGTAGCAAATTTGATATTGGGAATTACAAATCAATTACTATCATAGATGATGTGATAACTACTGGATCTACTTTAGAATCTATAGCTGAATGTATAAAAGCAGGAATAGGAAAAGACATTTCTGTAAACAGTATCTGTTTGTTTAGAGGAAAACCAAACTACTCTTCTGTTTCAGAAGAATCTTCTGATTTTTTGCTATCATCTGTCTGATCCTCATCTCCAGAAGAAAGTGCATTCAATTGCTTACTTATTTCATTGTAGATTTCCAAGGTTGTGCTACCCTGTACTTCCAATATTTTCTTCGCGGCTTTTAAGTATGATTCATAAACAACAAGATTACCCATGTCCTTGTTAAGATCACCTGCTAGCAATATAGAAGGAATATGCTGAGGATTTAGGCTTAATGCTTTTGTCAAAGCACTTAAAGCTGCATCTTTTTCAGACTTGATAACATAAACCTGTGCTTTACTGTAGTAAAGTTCATAGTTTGTTGGATTCAACTCAATTGCTTGATCAAGTGAGTATATTGCATCTGTAACATAATCATAGAATCCCATACCTATCAAACCCATATACACTCTTGTACTAGCCTCCCAGTTTGCATAAACAGCAGAAGAAAGATCAATACTCTTTCTCACAGAATCAATTGTATAGTTCTTCCACATTCCAACATCTTTGATGATCTGATCTTTATTATCACCATCTTCTAAATTTGAATATTTTTCAGCTGAAATACCAATTCTCTCTAAATACATAAGACCTTTCTTTCTGTTTAGATATGGATTTTCCTTATCAAAATCTACTGCTTTACCGTAGAGTCTAGACATATTCGTTGTGAATTCTTCCCTTTCTTCAAGTGTTGGATATACATCTCCTTCGTATTTCCTATTCTCTTCAACATAGAAAGCTTCCGCCTTTAATGCATACATAGAGGCTATTCCTTTCGATACCCAAAAACCTAAGAAACCAAAAGATATTATTGATATAACTACAGTCATTAGAATATTTAAATTCTTGAAGTTTTTACCATCTCCAGACTCTGTATCCATACTTGCTGTCCAAAGTTTTAAAACAAACCTATCAGCAGTGCCCCTGTTAAGAATATCTCTCAAGATACTTCTGAAAGAGATCATCATCAAAAGCAAAAGATTGATTATGACAAAGTATGGAGAGAAGAAAGATGCAACAAAGATTAAAACCATTATTGTATCAATCACTATTAGATACCAAGCTGTATCTGTATTGCCATACTGTTTCAACTTCAAGAAGTCTAATATTACAGATTTAAAAAGAATGAAACCAAATATTCCCCAAGATGCCAACCAGAACAGTCCACCGTTTGGAAGCTGTGTTAATATTTCATTTCCTGAATAGTAGAAGTTAACACTATTAAATGAAATTAAAGATGTATTTATTGGTTTAAAGAGGTTGTAAGCAATTGAGTATGTATCTGGTCCAAAACCAAACAAACCACTAGAAAAAGAGTTAACAAATACAGAGGAAGCTATGCTCCAAGAAAGATCTAGTCCCAATGATACTTGAGCAATGATATCTATACTTTTTGGAATAATTAAAGATCTTACTGCAGGTATTTGCAAAAGAATAAAAGGTATTAATATCGCAAGTGCTGTAATTATCAAGAAAAGAAAAATGCTTTTTGATTGTAATTCTTGAAGTTTTAATTTCTTGAAAACAAGATAGAGTAAGAATCCTATCACAACAATTAGTGAAATTACTAAACTTGCTCCGACATTAATGGAGAAGAACCAAATATTAAGAACAGAAAAAACTAACGATATTATTGAAAGAATAAATAGATATTTTTCTTTTTTAAATATTACATTTCCTCCAAGTAATCCCAAAGAAAGAAGAACAGATACAATATTAACAAGGATATGTAATTTTGAGGATCTGAAAAGAGGTAATCCAACTTGGCTCAATTCTTTGTAAATAGGAACCATTCCCCATACATTTACACCCAAGAATGAGAGTAAACTCAAAATATTATTTAAAATCATTCCACATAAAAAGAATAGTATTGAGAATCGAATATCTTTCTCATCCTTTATAAATAATCTGATTGAGAAAGAGAGAAGTACTAATGAAAGAAATGCTACTAATCCTCCTCCAAGTTTTCCATCTATACCCCAAAGGCTAGTATTCATATCTCTCGAAAAGAGTGTTGAAAGCAAAAGCGAAAGTACTAGTAAAAATATTCCTACATCAGAAGAACTCTTCAATACACTTAATTTCCCTTCTACAAAGACCCTTAAGACTTCTAAACCCAATATTAAAGCCGAGAATGATAGTATTACGATGGACATACCTCTCTCAGTCCAATCCCAAGAAAAAGGAAGTATAGACAAAGGCAATACAAATAATAATGCATAGAAAAGATACTTTTGTATTTGTGGAATTGTGATTTTCCTAGAATGATTATTCGAGTGGGGCAATACTTCCATAGTAAGATAGAAAAATGTTAATCAAATAATCCTACCATAAATAAAAAGGGAGACCAACTGTCTCCCTTAATATTGGATAGAGAAAAGAATTAATCAACAACTTCTCCTTCTTTTACATCTTCTTTCTTCTTTTCTTCCTTAGTATCCTCTTTTTTATCTTCTGCTGGAGCTTCTTTGGAAGCTTTCTCATACATCTTCTTCCCAACTTCCTGCATGACTTTCATAAGTTCATCAGATTTCTTCTCCACTTCCTCTTCATCAAAGTCTTCTTTTTCTATTAATTTCTTTAGCTCCTCAGATTTTTTCTCCATATCTTCTTTATCTGCATCCTCTATCTTATCTTTATTTTCGCTGATCAATTTCTCGACATTGAAACAAAGAGAGTCTGCATTATTTCTCTTCTCTGCTCTTTCTCTCTTCTTCTTGTCTTCATCAGCATTCTTCTCAGCTTCTTCAACCATCTTCTCAATCTCTTCATCTTTCAAACCAGTAGATGCAGTAATTGTGATTTTCTGTTCCTTCTTTGTTGCAAGATCAACAGCTTTTACATTCAAGATTCCATTGGCATCTATAGAGAATGAAACTTCTATTTGTGGAACTCCTCTAGGTGCTGGTGGGATTCCATCTAGAATAAATCTTCCAAGAGTTTTGTTGTCAGGTGCCATTTCTCTTTCTCCTTGAAGAATATGTATTTCTACTGCAGGCTGGCTATCTGCTGCTGTAGAAAATACCTGCTTCTTTTCAACAGGAATTGTTGTATTTCTCTCTATCAATTTAGTCATAACTCCACCAAGTGTTTCTAAACCTAATGACAAAGGTGTTACATCTAGGAGAGTGATATCTTTTACATCACCACCCAATACTCCACCTTGGATAGCAGCTCCAAGACCTACAACTTCATCTGGATTTACTCCCTTGTTTACTTCTTTTCCAAAGAACTCCTCAACTTTCTTCTGAACTGCTGGCATTCGAGACATACCACCTACCAAAAGAACTTGATCAATATCTCCCTTTGAAAGATTTGCATCCTTCAAAGCTTTCTCACATGGTTTAATTGTCTTCTCAATGAGATCCATAACTAATTTCTCTAATTCAGATCTAGTTATCTTCTCTCTTAAGTGCTTTGGTCCTTTATCTGAAGCAGTAATATATGGAATATTTACTTCTGTTTCTTCTGAAGATGAAAGCTCTATCTTAGCTTTCTCAGCAGCTTCCCTCAATCTTTGCAATGCTGTTCTGTCATCCTTCAAATCAATTCCTTCTTTGTTTTCAAAAAGATCAGCTAGATGCTCAATTATTTTTTGATCAAAGTCATCACCACCAAGATGAGTATCTCCATTTGTGGAAAGCACTTCAAAAACTCCGTCTCCCATCTCAAGAATAGAGATATCGAATGTACCACCACCTAAATCAAAGATAGCAACTTTTTCATCTTTTCCTTTGTCTATACCGTATGCTAAAGCTGCAGCTGTTGGCTCATTTACAATTCTCTTAACATCTAAGCCTGCAATCTTACCTGCATCTTTAGTTGCTTGTCTTTGAGAGTCATCAAAGTATGCAGGAACAGTTATTACTGCTTCCTTTACTTCTTCTCCTAAGAAATCTTCTGCATCTTTTTTCATTTTTGCAAGAATTTTTGCAGATATCTCTTGAGGTGTATACCACTTCTGACCCATTTTCACTTCAATACCACCACTTGAAGATTTTCTCATTTCAAATGGTAAAAGTTTTTTGTCTTTCTCAACTTCAGGATCATCCCAAGTTCTACCTATTAATCTTTTTACAGAGTAAATTGTTCCCTCTGGATTCATTACTGCTTGATTCTTGGCAAGAGTACCTACTAAGGTCTCACCTTTCTCATCCTCCGCAACGACAGAAGGTGTTAATCTTCCACCTTGAGAATTGGAAATTACATTAGGTTTCCCTCCTTCCATATAGGCCATAACAGAGTTTGTTGTTCCTAAATCTATTCCTATTATTTTTGACATAATATTTTTATTAAAAATTTAAATCTATTTTGAAACTACGACCCTTGCAGGGCGTATTACGGTATCATCTAAAATATATCCTGGTTGTAATATATCAACTATTTCACCTTTCTTCTCACCATCTACAGTTGCAATTGCCTCGTGAACTTGATTGTTAAAAGCATCACCCTTAACAGGAACATACTGTTTCAAACCAACATTTGCAAAACTCTTGTACATAGATTCAACCGTAGCTAAAATACCCTCCAACCAAGACTTACCTTTTTCATCTAAATCAATATCTTTGCTACTTTCAACAGCCATCATTAATCCATCTAAAGCTGGTAAAGATTCCTGCAAGAGACTCTTCTTCATTTGAAATATCCTAAGCTTTTCTCTCTTCTCGGAATTACCCAAAAGATTGTAATAATCTGCAAGAGCTTTCTTCAACTGATTTTGCAATTCTAATTTTTCATCTTCAACCTTATCTATAGCTAACGCTAATTCATCTATTCTTTCCTCCAATCCCTGACAACCTTTACTTTGACAATTACATCCTTCTTTTTTTGATTTTTCTTGTTTCATCATTATGAATATTTAAATTATCTCCACCCTGCGGTTGATGTTTGCAAGGCCTCTTTTACCTCATTAAGAACAGGGATTACACTTGAGTAATCCATTCTCTTTGAACCTAGAACTCCAACATATGCTTGGTTCTTCTCCCAGAAAGGTATCTTTGTAAATGCTATTGCACACTCAGACATATTATTTATCCCAGACTCTCTACCAATGAGAAGAGAAACTCCAGAACTAGAATATCTTTCTACAAGATTTCGAAGGAAAGTATCATCCTCCAAGATATTTAAAACAGTTTCTATTCTTTCTATTGATCTAAATTCAGAATATTTCAAAAGATTTGATAGACCTAAGAATCTAATATCTTCATCCAAGATAACAAACACTAAAGATTCAGTCTCCTTGGCTAGAATTGTAAGGATTGATTTGACTACAGAGTCTTTAGCAAATCTGTCTCTAAATATACCTTGACGAATTCCAACAGTAACTAACGGATTCAATCTGCCATTTTCTAAGATACCTGAAACATACAATCTTAATGCTTGATCTGTTGGTAATCTTCCAGAAGAAATATGACTTTTTTCAAGCAAACCTAATCTCATCAATTTGACCATTTCATTTCTAATGGTTGCAGAACTTACACCAATATTGTATTTTTCAACTAAGGACAAAGATCCGACTTCATCAGCTTCTTCCATAAATTCTTTTATTATGGCCATCAATATGTCTTTTTGTCTTACCGTGATCTCCATATTAGCAGAGTTAAAGATTATTTGCTAAGTATATTGTATAAATATAGTGCATGTCAAATACTTTTTGATATCGTTCTAGATGTTGCCCCATATCAATTTTTCTGATATACTCCTACTCGTTATGGAAAAAATATTGTTTGAAAAAAGAGATACAGAAGGTAAAAAGAACAAGATTCTTTTAAAAGAAGGTAAGACCCCTGCTGTTGTTTATAATGCAAAGAGAGAGTCAAGAAATATCATGATTACTTCTCAGGTTGCAGGAAAAATAGCAAGAGAAGCTACTTCTACAACAATTCTTGATGCAGAGATTGAATCAAAGAATATCAAAGTTGTTGTTAAAGAAATAGATATGAACCCTATCACAGAAGAAATCAGACATATTTCATTTTTTGAAATTGATGAGAACAAAGAAATGGCATTTACAATTCCATTCAAAATTATTGGTATTTCCCCTGCAGTTAAGAATAATCTTGGTGTTATGGTTGAGGTTATGAACTCAGTTGATGTTAAATGTAAGGTTGTAGACTTGCTTCCTTTCATAGAAGTAGACATCTCAGCATTAGAGCATCCAGGTCAATCTATTTCCATTAGTGACTTAAATATTCCAGAAGCTATTTCTCTTGCAAATGAGGACTTCAAGAATTCAACTGTTGTAACAGTAACTGAATTACAAGCAGAAGAAAAGTTTGATACCGTTGCTGCAGAGACTACAGAGGAAGCACCTGTTGCTGGAGCAGAAGAAGTTGCTGCAGAATAGTATTATACTAAACAGTAATTATCATATATAATCGCATATGATAAGTGTAATCATCACATCATTCAAAGAACCAGAAACTATCGGAAGATGTCTTTCTAGTATTGCAAAAAGAAAATACTCTGGAATCTCTTTTCCTTTTGAAATAATACAAGTTTCTCCAGACACATTAACTCTAAAACAAGGAAAGAAAGAAGCTCAAAAATTAAAGCTTTCTAAGAAACAATATATCCAAATAAAAGATCCTAAAAAGGGCAAGCCTTATGCTTTAAAAATGGCCATTAAGAAAGCAAAAGGTGACATCATTATATTCACAGATGGAGACACATTCTTTGATCATAATGCAGTGAACGAATTAGTTAAGCCATTTGAGATTGAGAGTGTTGGAGGTGTAAGTGGTAGGCCTGTATCTTCAGACGAAAAGGATAGCCAATATGGATATTGGGGACACTTGTTGTCAGATTCTGCAAATGACAGAAGAAGCAAAACAATGGTAAAGGTAGAAGGAGAATCATATTTCTTAAGTAAAGAGAGATTTTTTCCAATGAGTGGCTATATTATGGCCATTAGAAAAACGGACTTAAAGATACCAAGGAATGTTCTCTCTGATGATGCATATATTTCATACAGCATTAGGAATATGGGAATGGATATAGCATACGCTCCAGATGCTATCTGTTATGTAAAGTATCCTTCAAATTTTAAAGACTATCTAAAGCAAAAGACAAGATCATTAGGAGGTTTTACACAATTGAAGAATTTTGGAGTATTTAAGAGAGATCGTCAATCAAGAAGTTTTTTAATTGAGTTAGGGTACACATTGTTTGTACTAAAATATGCAAAAAATGCAAGAGATTTATATTGGTCATTACTACTTTTTCCTGTAAGACTAATTACTTGGATTGTAATATTTTGGGAACAAAATATTCTTAGAAAAGGTATGCCAAAGGATGGCTGGGAAAGAATAGAAAGTACAAAATAAAAGAGCCCCGTTTAGAGGCTCTTCTTTATTTCACAAAAATGGAAATTACCACCTAAAGTGTGCAAACGCTTTATTAGCTTCTGCCATTCTCTCAGTATCTAACTTCTTCTTAAGTGCATCACCTTCTCCATTGTATGCAGCTACTAATTCACCCATGAGAATCTTATCAAAAGATTTTCCAGATTTCTTTCTACAAACATCTATAATCCATCTAACAGATAATGTCTCTTGTCTTCTTGGGGATACTGGCATAGGAACTTGGTAGTTTGCACCACCAACTCTTCTAGCTTTAATTTCTAAAGAAGGTCTAACATTATCAATAGCCTTATTTATGAATGCATTTACATCTTTTTCTTTGACACTCTCAGCACCATTTTCAAGAGCTGAATATACTAAATCTTCAGCTACAGTCTTCTTTCCATCTTGCATGACTTTATTTATCAATCTTGCAATGATTGGACTACCGTATTTTGCATCTATTTTTTGTGCTCTTTTTTTTGCTCTTTTACCTCTCATAATTCAATATTATTAATTAAAACTAATCTGCAACATCTTCTTTCTTAACACCATACTTTGATCTTGCTTTCTTTCTTCCTTTTACACCTGCAGCATCATACTTTCCTCTTACAACAATGTATTTAACACCTGGTAAGTCTCTCTTTCTTCCTGCTTTTAACAATACAACAGAGTGCTCTTGAAGATTATGACCTTCTCCAGGGATATATGCTGTTACTTCCATACCATTAGACATTCTTACTCTAGCTACTTTTCGAAGTGCAGAGTTTGGTTTTTTAGGTGTCATTGTTTTAACCTGTAAACAAACTCCTCTTTTGAAAGGATTTGCTAACTTCTTATATCTGTTCTTCAAAGGATTAAAGTTCTTTGCTAACTGAATATGAGTTATCTTCTTTGTTTTTGTTTTTCTAGGTTTTCTTACTAGTTGATTTATTGTCGGCATAGTTGTGTATTATATATCAAAATCAATTAAAATTTAAGCTCCTCAAGCTTGTTTATATCATCTACTCTTGCACTCTCTCCAACAGGTATTGGTCTTCCAATTATTACATTCTCTTTCATACCTCTTAAGTAATCTGTTTTTCCTAATATTGCGATACTTGTAAGTACTCTTACCTGCTCTTGGAATGAGATGGATGAGAGGAAGCTCTCTGTATTCAAAGAAGAAGTCTTAATACCAAAAAGTTTAGGTATTATTAAGGCTTTATTCTTTCCTTGTCCTAAGAGAAGCCTGTTCTTAGCCTCAGCAAGATGTCTGTTAACAATGGAGCCAACTAGGTAATCAGAATCTCCCGACTCTACAACTCTACCTAATCTCATCATTTGTCTAAGTATAACTTCGATATGTAGGTCATCGATAGTTACACCCTGTTCATTGAACACCTTCTGAACTCCATCAAGAATATACTTCTGAGCTACTATTGGGTCTGTAACCTCAGCTAATTTCTTAGGATCTATAGAACCTTCTGTAATTTGAGTGCCTGCTGTAATTGTTGCTCCATCTTCTACGAGAACTGTTATTCCTGGCAATACTGAAACTATTTCCTCCGCTTTTACTTTTCCTATCACTGTAAGTATTCCACCTTCAACAATAACTGTTCCATCAAATGGTGCCTGTTTTTCATTCTCATCTCCGTCAATATACATAACTTGACCTGATTTTACATCTTGAGAATTCTCAACCAAAAGCTTCTTAGCTTTTGAGATAACATAGTATCTAGACATTTTCTTTTCTCCAACAATGCTTACTACTGAAGAATCATCCTCAGATGTTTCTATATGAACTTTACCGTCAATAGATGCAATCTCTGCTTCTGCTTTTGGCTTTCTTGCTTCAAATAGTTCTTCAATTCTTGGTAAACCTTGAGTGATATCGATCTTTGCAACACCACCCTTATGGAAGGTCTGCATAGTCATCTGTGTTCCTGGTTCTCCAATAGATTGTGCAGCAATTACTCCAACACCTCTACCCATTTCTATCTCTTTGTTATTCTCAAGATTTAATCCATAACACTTTTTACACATTCCTAAAGGTGCTTCACAAAGCAATGGAGATCTTACAAAGATTTCCTCAACTCCTGCTTTATCTATCTCTTCAACTAATTCTTGAATCAAGATATCATTCTTAGCAGCAATTACTTTCTTACCGACTTTAACATCTTGTGCTAACACTCTTCCAAAAATTCTATCTTTGAAGTCAATTCTTCTATCGTCACTTCTCTTTAGGATTAGACCATCTCCATTGTATCCACAATCATCAGTTCTGACGATTACATCATGAGCTACATCAACAAGTTTTCTTGTTAAGTAACCAGAAGAAGATGTCTTCAATGATCTATCTGCAATACCTTTTCTTCCACCATTTGCAGCTACAAAGTATTCAAATGCACTCAAACCATCTCTGTAGTTACTCTTGATAGGCATAGGTACCCAGTTTCCTCTTGAGTCTCTAACAACACCTTTTATTGTAAGAACCTGTCTTGCCTGAATTTTACCTCCATTACCACCTGATTCAACCATTTGGTATATTGAGTTTGTTTTTTCAAGTTTTTCCCATGCTTTATCTGCAAGATCTGTAGCAAAGTCATCCCACATATTAGTTGAGATATTAATCTTCTCAGATTTTGTCATCAAACCTTGTAAATAGTTCTCTTGTAACTGTTCATCTTTCTCTTCCATCTTCTTGATTTCAGTTCTTAGGTCAAAATCAACCTTACAGTCTTCCATTGCGAATGAGAATGCTAGATCTGTAGCGAATTTAAATCCTAGTAATTTCATATTATCTAAGATTTCAACTACAACATCTAACTCTCTTGTATTCTTGATATCGTCAATTATCTTCTTGATTGTTTTATTACCTATCTGATCGTTGATGAAAGGATAGTCTTCTGGAAGGATTTCATTAAAGATTACTCTTCCTACAGATGTCTTAAGTGTTTCTCCCTTAACTTTTACAACAATTTCCTCTGATACTGTGATTTCATCTCCTTCATATGCTTTTACAGCATCATCTGAAGACCCAAACATCTTTGGTTTTTCAGAACTAATCATCTCAGTCATTAAGTAGAATCCTATGAGCATATCTTTTGCTGGAGATGCTAAGACCTGTCCGTTAGAAATATTTACAATATTTTTAGAAGACATCATCTCTCTCTTTGCTTCTTCCATAGCTTCCTCGGTAAGAAGAATGTGAACAGCCATTTGGTCTCCATCGAAGTCAGCATTGAATGCTTTACAAATCAAAGGATGGATTCTAATAGCTTCTCCTTCTACCAATCTTGGGAAGAATGCTTGTACACTATATTTGTGAAGTGTTGGGGCTCTATTTAGAAGAACTGGTTTGTTCTTGATTACTTCTTCTAAAATATCCCAAATCATATCTGTCTCTTCTTCAACCATTTCTTTTGCCATTCTTACATTTGGAGCAATTTCTCTCTCAAGCAATTTGTAAATGACAAATGGTTTAAACATTTCTAATGCAACAGACTTTGGAAGTCCGCATTGATCGAATTTCAATTTAGGATCTCCATCAATTACAGCTCTTCCTGAATAGTCGACTCTCTTTCCTAAAAGATTTTTTCTAAAGATACCTTTCTTTCCTCTTAAATCATCTGTCAATGACTGATATGGTAATCTCTTACTATTCATCATTGGTTTAGATGGTCTATGGGAGTTATCAATCAAAGCATCTACTGATTCTTGTAACATTCTCTTCTCATTTCTTAGAATGACTTCAGGAGCACCGATTTCTATCAATTTCTTCAATCTATTGTTTCTGTTAATGATTCTTCTGTAAAGATCATTCAAATCAGAAGTTGCAAATTTACCACCTGAAAGAGGGATAATAGGTCTTAGCTCAGGAGGTAAAACAGGCAATGTATGAATAATCATCCAACTTGGTTGACTATTGTTTTTCATAAATCCTTCCAAGTACTGAATTCTTCTTATTGTAGTTACTTTCTTTTCTCCTTTTTCTTTATCAGCTTGTTTCCTTAATATAGCTAATTCCTTTGGAACATCCAATCTCTCAAGAAGTTTTTCAATAGCTTCTGCACCCATTAATGCTTCAAAGAAGATTAAATCTCTATCTGCAAGATCAACATACTCATCTTCAGAGATTACTGTTCCAACTTTCAATTTGTCTATTATTTGATTGATTCTTGAATAGAAAGATTCTATCTGCTCTTCTTTTTCTGCAAATTCTTTTCTAACTTTTGCAAGAGCTTGTTTTCTCTTATGCTCTATCTGACTTACTTTGAATTCTCCAGATTTGTCTTTCTTTGCTTCTTTCAATTCCTCTTCAAACATCTCAGATGTGATGTTCAATTCTTCTTGCAAATCATTTTCCAATGTTTTTACTTCTTCTTCCTTTAATTGTTGTGCTTTTTCTACTACTTCTGCTTTCTTCTCTTTTTCAACATCAACGACCATATATCTTGTGTAATACAAGACTGAAAGAATTTTCTTATGTGATACATCCAAAATAATGGACATCTTATTTGGGATACCATATGCAAACCAAACATGAGATACAGGGATAGCAAGATCTATGTGTCCCATTCTTTCTCTTCTTACATCTTGTGTTGTTACTTCAACTCCACACTTATCACAGACGATTCCCTTATATCGAATCTTTTTGTATTTACCGCAATAGCATTCATAGTTTTTTGTTGGTCCAAAGATTTTCTCACAGAAAAGTCCATCTGGTTCAGCTCTGAATGTTCTGTAGTTAATGGTTTCTGCTTTTGTAACTTCACCATATGACCAATCCAATACCTGATCTGGAGAGGCTAATGTAAGTTTTAATACGTCAAAATCTTCAAATTTATCTTTATTTTTATTCATTTTCTGATACCTCCTCCTCTTGGGACTTTTTGTTAGAAATTAAATCAATATTAAGACAGAGTGCATTTAATTCTTTTACCAAAACCTTAAATGATTCAGGTATGTTTACATTCTCTATCTTGTCACCATGGATGATTGCTTTGTATGCAGCAGATCTTCCTTTGATATCATCAGACTTAATAGTTAACATCTCTTGCAAAGCATATGGTGCACTATGTGCTTCCAATGCCCAGACTTCCATTTCTCCAAATCTCTGACCACCCATTTGAGCTTTTCCACCTAATGGCTGTTGAGAAACTGCAGTGTATGGTCCAGTAGATCTTGCATGTACTTTTTCGTCAGCAATGTGATGAAGCTTGAGCACATATTTTATACCTACTGTAACTTTCTGTGGGAACTTCTTTCCAGTTCTTCCATCAAAAAGTTCAACTCTTTGAGATCCATCTATCTTTGCATTCTTAATTTCTTCTTTCAACCATTCTAGATTTTCACCTTCAAATATTGGGAATGCTAATTTCTCATTTAACAATTTAGCAAATCTTCCAGCGTGTATTTCCTCTGCCTGACCCATATTCATACGTTTAAGGAATGTAGGAGTTAATACTAAATCAACTGGTTCTCCATCTTCTGTGAAAGGCATATCTTCAATAGGTCTGATAGCTGCAATTGTATTTTTATCTCCGTGTCTTCCTGCGATCTTATCTCCAAAGTCAATCTTCTTAGTGTTTGCAACCCAAACTTTAACCTGGTGTAATACCCCTGGGGATAATTTGTCTCCTTTATCTGCAGAGAGTACTTGGCTTCTTGTTACAATACCTTCTTCTCCGTGAGGAATTCTCAATGAGTTATCTCTAACATCACTTGCAGATTCTCCAAAGATTGCTCTAAGAAGTCTCTCTTCAGCTGTTAATTCTTTTTCACCTCTAGGAGCAACAATACCAACAAGGATATCTCCTGATTTAACTCTAACACCAGATCTGACAATTCCAACTGAATCTAATTTCTGCAAAACCTTATCATTTACATGAGGGATATCTGCAGTTATTACTTCAGGTCCCAATTCAGTATCTCTAATATCAACACTATATTCTCTAATATGGATAGATGTTAAAAGATCATCTCTTACTATTCTTTCTGAAATGATTACTGAATCTTCATAGTTATATCCTTCGTAGAACATGAGTGCTGCTTTTAGATTGATACCTACAGAGAACTCACCATTAACCATAGTAGGACCATCTACAAGTACATCACCTTTCTTAAATTTGTCTCCGACATTAACAACTGGTTTCTGTGTAAATGCTGTATTTTCATTACTTCTGTAGAATGATGTCAATTGATATTCTCTTATTCCACTCTGTTTGTATTTAACAGAAACATTCTTAGCATCAACATTTAGAACTTCACCATCTTCCTCTGCAAAGATGCCCCATGATGATTGTCTTGCAACAATTTCTTCCAAACCTGTACCGATATATGGAGATTCCTGTTTTACCAAAGGAACTGCCTGTCTTTGCTGGTTTGCACCTGTGAGGGCTCTCATAGCATCATTGTGAGAAACAAATGGAATCAATGCCATACCTAAACCTGCTTGCTGACTTGCAAATGCATCAACATAGTCAACCATATCTACATTCTCAATTAAGAAATCACCATTGTGTCTAACAGGAATCATAGCCTCTGTCATATTTCCGAATTCATCTGTAGAAATAGTTGCAGTTGAGATATAGTGCTTCTCTTCTTCCATTGCATCTAAATACTCTATATTCTCTGTCAAGAAAGGTCTTACTTTTACACTCTTAATTTCTTTCTCATCTGCTATCTTAGAAGCTAATTTCTCATCAACCAAATCTCCAGCAGAAGCAATTTTCTTCTTTCCTGCTGTCAAATCTTCAAGAAGAGTTCTGTTCAAAAGCTCACCTTTTTTATTTGATACTTCATGACATACTTTTCTATATGGTGCTTCCAAAAAACCAAATTCATTTATTTTAGCCAACATTGCGAGCTGTGTAACAACACCAATGTTTGAACTCTCTGGACTTGTTACTGGGTCAAATTTGGAATAGTGAGAGTTATGGACTTCTCTGATTGAGAATGTTGCTCTTTCTTTTGTAATACCACCTGGTCCACCAGCTGTTACTTTTCTCTTATTCTCCAATTCAGAAAGGATATTGATCTGATCCATGAAAGAAGACAATGCGTTTGCACCAAAGAATGACTGTATTGATGCAGATACTGGTTTTGTACTTACTAACATTGAAGGTGTTACTTTTGCATCTTGTCCGTAAAGACTCATTTTGTCTTTAATATTTTTCTCTAATCTTCTAATGCCAGGATTCAACTGTCTCTCCAATATCTCACCTACACTTCTAATTCTTCTATTACAAAGGTGATCAATATCATCAGCTTCAATCTTGCCGTTATTTGTTTCTATTAATCTTTTAACAATCAAAACAACATCAGAAGGATACAACATTACTTCCTCTGGCTTATCTACATTATATGTTGTTCCTAATTTTCTGTTTAATTGGTATCTTCCTATCTTTCCTAAATCAAATTTTCTCACATTAAAGAAATTGCTCTTTATATATCTTTCTGCACTTTCCAATGTAACAGATTCGTCTGGTCTTAGTTTGTTATATATACTAATGACAGCCTCATCTTTACTCTTTGTGAAATCTCTAGCCAATGTAGCTTCAATATATTTGTATTCCTCATGAGTATCAACATCTGCAAATATTTTTCTAATTTCATCATCACTCTCCCAACCAAAAACTCTAAGAAGTTCTGTAATCAAAACCTTAGGTCTCTTAGGAAGAATTCTCATGGAGATTACATTATGTCTATTTGTATCAATTTCATACCATGGGCCTCTACCTGGCATTAATCTAACCTTGTAAAGATTCCTTAATGGTAATTTTTCAGAAAGCTCATACAAAACACCCTCAGCTCTAACTATCTGATGAGTAACGACTCTTCTAACACCGTTGAAAACAAATACACCGTCACTTGTCATAATTGGCAAATCGGTGATGAATATTTCTTGCTCTTTGATTTCTCCTGTTTTGTTGTTCAATAACTGAACTTTTGCATACACAGGAACCTCGTAAGAAAGTCCTTTAGTAATAGCTTCCTCTACGGTTCTATATGGTTCTCCATATTTAAAGTCTTTAAACTCTAAGGTCCACATTTTCTCCATACTGTCCTTTACAGGATTAATTTCAGAGAAAATCCTCTGGAAACCATTCTGTTGAAAATCTTTAAATGAAGAGAGTTGGGCTTCTATTAAATTTGGAAATTCTACATTTGCAGAATAACTTAATCCTAAATTTAACCTACCTGATCTGTTACGCTTTGGTTTTAGCATAATGATAATAATTTGGTAATGTTATACTATTGTTAAAAGAGAGCAACTATCAATACCTCATACTTCTAGAGGAATGAAGAGACCGCTCTATAAAAGCAAAAAACAAGGAACTCGAAGGATATTACCACATTTATATGTAATAGTCAAAGGTTTTTATTGGTTTTAGTTTATTGCCAAAACTGTAGAATTTTGTGATATATATTATATACTATACTCTGGTTTTGTAAAATACCTCCATATATCATATTATATATAAACAAAATGTCCCGAAGAAAGAAAAAAGAACAAATTACAATACAAAGTAGTGAGACAAAGATATTATTTGGAATAATAATCTTTGTAGCAGGTTTGATAATAGCAACATCAGTATTCATTCCAGAACAATCACCACTTTTCGATCAAATAGCTTTGAAGCTTGGATACTCTTCCATATCATGGGGCATACTATTAATGTATGTTTCTTTCTTCCTCTTGACTAAAAACAAGAGATTCATATCTTCTAAGCAGGCAGCAGGCTTGTTTTTCTTTTCAGTATCACTCTGTATTCTTCTTTCTTTCTGGCAAATTGAAGAGCAACTAAACAATCCAGAAGCATTAAAAGGTGCTGGAGGAGAATTAGGAAAAGTACTTCATCTCTCAGCAAATGGTTTAGTTGGAAGCTTCATTGAAATAATTATAGTACTAATTCTTCTCATCATCTCCTTTTCCTTAATAACAGGTACTACATTAGCTCAAATCAGAGATTTCCTAGAGTCTTCAATCCCAGAAAATGAAAGAGCGAACAAAGAACCTGATGGATTAAAGACATTTTTGAAGAAAATGGGATTTGGTGAACATGAAGAACCTCTTTTGGGAGGAAAGCCTCAAAATAATAATGATATACAAATAGAGACAGAAGAAGATATTCAAAGAAGACTAGATGAAATAATAAAAAATCCACAAGACGAGAGAAAAGAAGAAGAGCCAGAACATGAAGATGATTTCAATATAGATCAAGTAAAAGATATTCCAGCACCAAAGAACGAAGATGAGGTAAATGATCCACAAAAACCTAAATTTCTTGATTGGATATTCCCAAGCATAGATATCCTCCAGGAGGGAACAATACAAGAACAAGATACAAAACTATACAAAGAGAAAGCTTTCATCATAGAGCAAACATTGAGAAGTTTTGGAATACAAGCAAAGGTTGCACAAATAGCTGTTGGTCCAACTGTTTTGAGATTTTCTTTGGGAGTCAGTGTTGGTACAAAAGTTTCAAAGATTAAAAATTTGAGTAATGATTTAGCTTTAGCTTTAGCATCACAGACATCTTCTGTAAGAATAGAAGCTCCAATACCTGGTACTTCTTTTGTCGGAATTGAAATTCCTAACCCTACTCCAAACTTTGTATATATAAAGGATATGGTTAAGAAACTTAAGAAAGAGAACGACAAGTATGAGTTACCATTGATATTAGGAAAAGATATTACTGGTAAAACAATGATTAAAGATCTTGCCAAAATTCCTCACCTCTTGGTTGCAGGAGCTACAGGTACTGGTAAATCCGTAGCTATGAACTCCCTCATAACTGGCTTACTCATGACTAAAAGTCCAGATGAAGTCAAATTCATAATGATAGACCCAAAGATGGGTGTCGAAATGGCTCTTTACAATGGAATTCCACATCTCCTAAACCCTGTAATAACAGATACAGAATTAGTTCCAAATGTATTACAGTGGACAATAGAAGAAATGATGAGAAGATATCGTCAATTAAAGCAGGTACATGCTAAAAAATTAGTTGAATATAATGCAAAAATGGGATTTGTAGCTATGCCATATATAGTAGTAGTCATAGATGAAATGGCAGACCTCATCATGACCTCTGGTATTGAAGTTGAGAAAAAGATTCAAAGATTGGCACAAATGGGAAGAGCTGTAGGTATTCATTTAATCCTTGCAACTCAGAAACCAACAGTCAATGTCATAACTGGTCTCATCAAATCAAATATCCCTGGAAGAATGGCATTTGCAGTAGCAACAGCTATGGATTCAAGAGTCATACTCGATGAAATGGGTGCAGAAACTCTACTTGGTAACGGAGATATGCTTTTCAAAGATCAAACAACACCAAAACCATTAAGGGTACAAGGCACTTGGACATCAACAGAAGATTCAGAGAATGTAATACAATCAATTAAATCTCAAGTTAAAGAAGAAGAAATTGAATATTCAGAAGACTTAGCACAAGCTCTAGAAAAAGGTACAACAGAAGAAGGAGGAAGAGGAAGTTCTGAGAGAGATCCAGATTTTGGCAAAGCTCTTGAAATTGTAGTATTAACAAAGAAAGCCTCAGCTTCATTCTTACAAAGGAAGATGAGAATCGGATACAACAAAGCTGCAAGACTAGTTGACGAATTACATGAAGCTGGCGCAATCGGCCCTGAAGATGGAGCAAAACCAAGACAAGTATTGATATCCTCCGTAGACGATATTGATCAAGGCAACAAAGATGACGAATAGGCACAAGAAGTAGTAGAATGAGGAATGGTAACAGCAGGTGAAATACTAAAAAATAAAAGAGAGCTCTTAGGCAAAAGTCTTGAAAATGTCTCGCAGGAGACGAAAATCCAAAAAAGATTTCTTGAATATGTAGAGGCAGATGAGTACTCAAATTTTGAATCTGAAGTTTTTTTAACTGGCTTCATAAAAATATATTCAAAATATTTAGATCTAGATACAGAAAAGATACTTGCCCTTTACAGAAGAAGCTATGCTAGCAAAAAAAGAAAAAGTAATGAGAAAAGCAAAAAGAAATCCTTTAAGCTTTCCGATCTAACTGCACCTACACCTAAAATAATAATAACTACACTCTTGATACTTTTTGCACTCTCTGTTTTAGGCTATGTTGGATATCAAATATACAAATTTCAAAGTCCACCATCAATTACAGTCATCTCTCCAGAAAATGATATTACCGTATCAAATGAACTCATAACCATATCAGGAACTACGACACTTAGCACAACCATTACTGTAAATGATCTTCCTACAGATGTAACTACCGAAGGATATTTCGAAAAAGAGATAAAACTAAAAGAAGGTCCTAATACAATTACAATAAAAGGTAAGAAAAATAACAACAATGTATTAGAAACAACTGAAACAAGGAAAATCACCTACACACCAGTAGTCGAAGAAGAAGAGCCACAACAAGAAGTAGACAACCCTGAGACAACAAGCAACAAAATTACCTTGGAAATATCAGGAACTGCAGCATGGATAAAACTAGATATTGATGACAAGAACAAACTATCACAGGTAGTTCAACCTTCAAAAGAGGAATTCCCTGTTACAAAGTCTTTTTACTTAATTACAGGTAGAGTAAACGACACTAAGATATCATTCAATGGTAAAGTCATACCTTGGAAAAATACAAGAACTGCAGGAGTCGCAGAGATGAAATGTAACATAGTAGAAAAGACTATAGACTGCGAATAATGGTATAATCAGCTACAAATGGACCAAAATAACAATGTAGCTCAAATAAAAGAAGCACTTGATATAGTACAAGTAGTTGGTAGCTATGTAGAATTAAAACAAACAGGTAAAAACTTTTCAGGAAAATGCCCATTCCATCAAGAGAAAACTCCTTCATTCATTGTAAGTCCTGATTTACAAAGATATAAATGTTTTGGTTGTGGAGCTTCAGGTGACATTTTCAATTTTGTTCAAAATATTGAAAGTCTTGACTTCCCAGAGACATTAGAAAAATTAGCAAAAATGGCAGGAATAGAAATCAAGCAATTTGAAGGTAATTCTACTTTCAAATCTCTTGAAGAAATAAACTATCTTGCAACTCAATACTATTACAATGAACTGAAGAAGGATCCTCAAGCTTCAAAATATATCGAAGAAAGAGGATTCACAAAAGAATCAATTAAATCTTTTGGTATAGGTTATGCTCCTAGAAAACCTCAATTACTGAAATTTTTAAACAGACATGCCAAATACAACACACAATTACTTCTAAATTCAGGACTATTTGTTGAAAAAGAAAAGGTTGTAAAAGAGAAATTCTATGACAGAATAATGTTTCCAATTCGTTCCAAAAGAGGAAAGGTAATTGGGTTTACAGGAAGAATAATGCCAGGAAATAATTGGGGTCCTAAATATATGAATACTCCAGAGACACCAATTTTCCATAAAAAAGACAATCTTTTTGGACAATACGAATCAAGACAAGAAATCAGGAAATCAGATATTGCAATAGTATGCGAAGGATCTACAGATGTAATATCTGCACATCAACACGGAGTAAAGAATATTGTGGCACCATTAGGAACAAGTTTAACGAGAGAGCAATTAGAGGTGATACGAAGCTTAACAAACAATGTTTTCTTTTTTTTCGATAGTGACACAGCAGGCAAAGCAGCTCTTGTAAGAGCCTTCAAGCTAGCTTCAGAGCTCAAAATGAACCCATATGCAGCAAATGCATCACCTTACAAAGACATAGATGAGATGCTACAAAAAGAACACGACAAGTTTGTAAAACTTACAGAAGAAAGAATGGAAGCTTTTTCATTCATTCTTAAAGATTTCCTTCTAGACAAAGATCTAAATCGATTAAACAACATTGAAGAGATTAGAAAAGTTGCTGACTCATTGCTGGAAAGTGTCAAGGATCCGGTTACAAAAAATCACTACATCGAAAGACTCTCTTCAATCGCAAAGATTCAGTACCAGGAAGAAAAAACTAACAAAAACGAGACTCTAAAAAAACTAGATAAACAAAAACAATTTCCTGTGAAAACAAAAGCTTATGATATCGAGGAAAGATACATATGTCTTTTATTACTCGTCTCTCCAATTACCGTATCATCAATTTTGGACAAAAAATACCTTAGCGAAGGGCTTTCTCGGCGGATAGTAACACTCCTAGAAAGTCAAGAGACCGATATAACTAAAGACCTCCTAGCTGAATTAATTAACAAAGACAGCAGCATAAAGGATAAGTACGAGGAACTAATATTCAATGCAGATAAATTCATAGCCGATAAAATGTCATTACAGGAGCAGCTTGATTTCTGTATAAAGAGACTAAAGGGGACATACCTTGAAAACAGACAGAAAGAAATAAAAGTAAAAATTGCAATGGCCGAAGAAATAGGAGACAATGAAGCCTCTGAGAAGTTGCTTCTCGAGCTGCTAAAGATAAATAAAATTTTAAAAGAATTAACATAGATGGCAAAGATTTCCGATTACGACATGTTTGATTACGACTATTCTACCTATTGGAAAAAGAGAGAGTATGAGAATCTTGCCGAAAAGAGCTTGCTCCACAATATGTTAGACGGAGAGAAAGGATTATGGTTTGTGGATATTGGAGGTTCGTACGGGAGACTAACATCGACCTACTACGACAAATATGTACACCCTCTGATTCTCGACTACTCTTTAAAAACATTACAAAAGAACAGAGAAATGCTACTAAGTAAGTACAATAATGTAGAATTAATAGCTGCGAATGCATACAAACTTCCTTTTGCAGAAAGAAGTATAGATGCAGGAATGATGGTCAGAGTGCTACATCATATAGAAGAACCAGAGAAATACTTCAGAGAGATCTCTCGAGTTATCAAAAGTGACGGACTATATATCCAAGAGTATGCTAACAAAGTCCATATAAAGGCAGTTATAAAAGCTCTACTGAAACTAGATTTTAATTTCTTCAATACAGATGCATACAAACAACCAACACAACACAACAATGAAGGTGTCAAAGAAGGTGTAGAAGGAATATTCTTTAACTATCATCCAAAGAATATTGAAGAAATGATGACAGAAGCAAAGTTCTCAGTAATGAAGAAAACTGGTTGCTCATTCTTAAGATCTCAGGGATTAAAAAAGATATTAAACCCAGAAACAATGCTCTTCTTTGAAAAAATATTCCAATTCTCCCTATCTTGGACAAACATCTCTCCAAGTATATTTCTAAAGACAGAGCATATATCAAAGAAACAACAGGAAGAAAACACATTCGAATCCCTTGAAGATATTCTTGTTTGCCCAAAGTGCAAAAACAAATTAACATTCGAAGCTTCCGATACAGCAAATTGTAAGAAATGCCATACAAAATATTACAAACAAGAAGGAGTTTGGGATTTTAGAGTACAATAGACTATGAAAGCAAAGAAATCACTTGGACAAAACTTTTTCGTCAATCAGAATCTAGCTAAAAGTATAGTAGAGATAATACTAAGAACAGAGCCTGAAGTTATTGTAGAGATAGGCCCCGGAAGAGGATATTTCTCTCAGTTAATTAATAAAGATTTCTCCAAAGATTTATTACTATTAGAAAAAGATACTGCACTTGCAAACGATTTACAGATACTAATCCCAAAAGCAGAAATTAAGAATATAGATTTCTTAGATTGGGATTTTGAAGAAATTGCTAAATACAAAGGCAAAAAAATCCTCTTCTTTGGATCACTTCCATACAATGTTAGTAAAAAGATTATTAGAAAAATAATAGAATCTGACTATTTCAATTCTGATTGTTTCTTCATAATTCAAAAGGAAGTCGCTGAGAAATATGTTGAGAAAGAAGCAAATATCCTTTCTGTAACGACACAATTATATGCCAATGTGAAGAAAGAGTTCGACATATCACCCTCTTCATTTAATCCAAGACCAAAAGTAAATAGTTCATTTTCTAGATTTACTCCAACACAACGAGTTTTTGATATAGATAAAAGAGAATTTATCTCTTTCTTAAAGATAGCATTCATACAACCAAGGAAAACACTAAGAAACAATCTTAGGAACTTTACTTTTAGAGGTGCAGAAGCAATCGAAGAACTACTTTCCAAACGAGCACAGCATCTATCTTTAGATGATTATATTTTTCTTTTTTCTCAAATAGATAGGGTTTTGGTATAATCGGTTGATGAAGAAAGAAAAAGAGAAGAAACAGCAAAAAGAAGAGAAAATTGAGCAATTGGGATTGGGAATAAAAGAGCCTTTCAAAAACAAATTCTTTAATATCAAAAGAAAGTTTGACTTTCTTTTACTAAAATTCGAAGTAAAGAAATTTCTTAAAGATCCTTTAGTTTGGGGAGTTGTTGTAATCTCTTTGGTTATGATATTAACACAATTGCTTTTACTAAGAGAGAATTATGAAGCACTACCAACATATCTTCCAATATTTAAAACTTTTGTTACATTAACAAGCAAGTTAGTTACAAAAGAGTATGTCTTAATCTATCCAGCTATTTCAATTGCAACTTTATTGTTAGGAAGTATTATTGTTTCAAACTATTACAATAGAGAAAAATCTCTAACAAAGATGATACTATTCGCAATTCTTTCTACTTGTATATCACAGAGTATTATTTTAATTGATTTAATAAGGTCTTTTTAATATGGACTTGTCGTCACCATCCAATATTCTGAATATGTTACTAAGTTATATACCAACTATTTTGCAAAATTCCGTATATGCAAAATATGTAGAATACTGGCCTATACTTCTAATTGGTGCTTTAGCTGCTTTGCTATTAACACCTATCATTGGACATTTGGCCATGAAGTACGATATTACATACAAGCCAGGAATAAGAAGAAAGGAAAAAGACTTTGAGAATGAGAAAAAAGCAATACACGAAGGTGTTACACCAGCATTAGGGGGACTAGCACTTACTATTCCTATTTTAATAGCAATTCTTTTCTTTTTTAAACTTGATAGTTTTACTCTTCCTATCGTAGTTGCAGTCGCAATATTAATAATTGGCACTCTACTTGACGATATTTTCAATCTCTCTGCAAAAACTCAGCTTATTTACCAAATTCTTGCAGCCACTATAATTTCATTCTCTGTAATAAATCTTACGAACTTGTCATTTTTAGATTTAAAACTAGATTTTTTCACATTTAATTTCTCAATACTTTCATTAGAACAATCTATTGCTCTACCAGGAGATATATTACTAATCATCTGGATACTCGTATGTATAAATGCGGTAAAATGGACAGCTGGATCACCTGGAATTATAGAAGCGAATTCACTCATAATATTCTCCTTGATCTTTATTATCGGTGTGAGATACCACTCTGTTTTTTCTTCCACTACGTCAATAATGATGGTTGGTGGATTACTAATTTTTCTAATCTTTGCACTTCCTCCTCAGAAAATAATGACTGGGTCTTCTGGAAAAACCATATATGGCTTACTAATCTGTATATTAGCACTAATTGCAGATTCTAAACTTTCAACAACAATTATGCTGTTAGCACTTCCTGTAATTGATTTTACATTTGTCATAATTAAAAGATTAATTACATACAAACCAAAGAACTTAATTGAGCTAATGAGAATTAGTGATACTAGTCACTTACATCATCAGTTATTGAAATTAAACCTAAGTAGAAAACAAATTGTATTAATAGAAATGGCAGCAACACTCTTTATCGGTTCCATTGCTGTTCTTACAACTGGAGCATTTCAGTTCTTCGCTATAATACTTGTATTAGCAATATGTATCGCTTTTATCGTGTTTGTAAACATAAAAGCTTCTAAAAAAGAACTCGGTGCCAAAAAAGATGAATCTCCAGAATCAAAATATTCATACTAAAATAGACAAGTAGGACACTTCTTCATATAATGTAATATATGAATCGAAATAAAACTGCCTTATTAATAATATCCTTTGTGATTCTTTTTTCTTTGTTCCTTTTTTTCGTACCTGTAAAAGATATCTTTAGTAAAATCCCAATTATTAGTAAGTTTTACAACAATACGACATTAGAAGTAGTAACACAGAAAGGAAAAGCGAGAATATGGATAGATGGAGAAGACTATGGAGAAACACCAGCAAAGATAGAAGATCTACCAGAGGGAAAATATGTCATAGAACTTGAAAAAATTGTAGAAGAAGAATCATTTTACGAAAAGCAATCTTTTCAAATAGAATTAACAAAAAATACATCTGCGAGAATAGATCTAGAGATGGGACCTGACAGTCTATTGCAAGGTTCAATACTGTATTACACTCCATCAAAAATCTCTTCAGACGATGGTTTTTTGACCATTACTAGCAATGTTGAAGATGCTAAGATATATTTAGATAAAGAATTTGTAAAACAGGCTCCTGTTAGCAATATTTCTTTAAAGGATAACCAGTACGAAGTGAAAATATCTTCAAATGGCTATGAAAGTGTAGAAATTCCCATTTTCATAAGGTCTGGATACCAACTTAATTTAAAAACATACCATTTCCCTATACCTGTATCATTTGAAACTTTAGAAACAACAAATGAGTAATCTAAGACTAAATAAAATTAAATCACAAACTCCAATATCCATCATTGTGCATGGAGGCAATAGGTTGGGATACTTAACAGCTAAAACTTTAATAGACCAAGGCTGTTATGTAGTAATAATTGATAAATTCAATAGTAAAACAAAAAAATATATATCAGAATTGAAGAGATCAGAGCTCTTTGATTTCTTTGATTTCAAGGGCTTTTCTTCACTCTTTAAAAATATAAAAAGGTTCGATTACCTCTTTTACCTTTTAAACGAAAAATTGTCACAAGAGCAATTTGATAGTAAAGAGTTCCTTGCTGAAACTAAATATTTAGAAGATAGTTTAACAAATACAAAGAAAAACAAAGCTAAATTTGCACTCATCACATCGCTACCACTCAATAGAGAATTAGCCAACAGAGTAAATAACCTTAAATTAGCATCTCCTTCTCCATACTCTAATGTAGAGCTTCAGAAGTACTGTGAGACATTGTCTGCAGAGTTTAAAGATAGAACAGATGTGAATGTAAGAATCTTGAGATTAGGAACAATAATTGGTAAAGGAATAGATGAAATATCATCTTCTACGATTCATTCATTAGTAAAAGATGCTACACAAAAAAGTGAGATAACTATTTTTGGAGAGGGACTAGATATTCATAACATTGTACATGAATCTGATGCTACATATGGTATTTTGAAATTAACTTTTTCTGACAAAACAAAGGGAGAGGTTATAACTCTAGCAAATACAAACAATTACACAACACTTTCACTCGCTTACAAATTGCTCGAGTTAAATACAGAAGCTCAAAGTATTCGTTTTGTTGAGAACAAAGATGAAAAATACTTAATACAAGACCTATATGTACCTGCTCCTCCGGCATCTAGATATGAATGGGTACAACAAGTATCCCTGGAAGATGCCTTAATAGAGCAAATTCACAACTATTATGACCAAGTTAATAAATCTTGGGATATAGAGAATTTTTCAGATACTAAAAAAGTAGTTACAGCTTCAACAAAAACATCAAAAACCAAATTTGGGAAACTACTCTCCAACTTCTTTTCTCCAATAAGGATTCTTTTCTCGAAACAAACACTTTCCAAAATAGAAGGAGGAAAAATTGTAAAAGGTTTTGGTATATTTGCATTACTTTCGCTATTAACTTACCACCTTGTGTATCCAATTGTTGGGACATTAGTAGGATTACTCATAATAAATTCCTCTGCAAAGGAAATCTCTTCGTCACTATTTGACTTAGAAGCAAGTAATTCTGGAGAAAAAATACAAAAGATAGAGAAAAATATTGAAAGAATCTCTGATAATGTAGAAAACCTTTATTGGCTCTTCTATATTTCAAACCAAAAAGACCTCTACGACAATGTCTCACAATTAGTACTTGGTGCTGAATATACAGTACAAGGAGCAGAACAACTAGTTGATGCAGTACAACCATTGGCACAATATATAAAGGACTTTGAACCTGCAGTAACATTTCAAACATCAACTGCATCATCAACCAGAGAATACAGAGGATATTTAGAATTAATTGCAAATAATAAATACAAATTAGATGAGGCTTCATACAAAATATCTCTAGCATCTGAAATAATTTCACAACTAAATACAGCTTCTTTTCCAAGTTTTCTACAAGACAAAATACTTCTTGTTAAAGATTTAGTAAGTAAATTAGACGAAGGAACTAAGACATTCCAGGAGACAACAACTTTCCTACCAGACATACTTGGAGTAGACGAGAGAAAAAGATACTTAATACTCTTTCAAAATGAATCTGAGTTAAGAAGTACTGGAGGTTGGTTAACAAGCTACGGAGTAGTTGGTATCGAAGGAGGACAAATTCGAGAAATCTTCGTAGATGATATATACAATGCAGAAGGAACACTTAAGATCGCAGGAAAGAAATATACTGCTCCAAAATCTATGACTAATGCCTTGTCTGTTACAGAATGGCCATTCTCTTTAGTTAACTGGTCTCCAGATCTTTCAGAGACCCAGATGGCATCGGAACAATTCATAAAGGATATTGGAAAAGGAAACAGTATCGACGGAGTAATTACCATTGATATCGCAGTCATACAAAAACTACTTGATGCTTGGGAAGGAATTGAAGTCCCAGGAGAAAGCGAATTAATTACGAGTGAGAATATATATTCTAAGATTTTTGAAATGCATCGTGAATTTACCCCAGGATCTACAGAAAAAGCAACGTTCTTAGCAAACCTAGCAAACGAGATGGTAACAAAGCTTCTCTCCACAGACATCTCTGGCTTAATTGGATTAAGTGATGCACTAATATCTTCTCTAGATGAAAAACACTTACAAGTAAACCTTCGAAATACAGATGCTTTGAACTTCTTCTCTTCAAGAAACTGGGCAGGAACTCTAGATTCCAAATACAATGATGCTCCAATTGCCATAGATTGGAATTGGGGTGGAAACAAAGCCAACCTCTACTTGGACAAAAGCTATAATCTTACAGCAGATATTAAGGATAAGGATACAATAGACTTTACATATAGCATTTCAGTTGAAAACAATTCGACATCAAACAATTACCCTGAAGGTGACTATATAAATTACCAAAGAATATATATTCCATCAGAAGCAAAAATATTAAAGATTTCAGGCATAGAAGATAATAAGTACACAATATACCGAGAAAGTGGATATAAGATAATTGGAGGATGGTTCAACGTACCGATAAAAACAACATCTTCCATAGAGATTGCATATAGATTAGAAAGAGATAGTAATAATACTAACTTCCCTCTGCAAATAGAAGACAATACAGCTTTCTTTGATATAAATATATTTAAACAAGCAGGAGAGAAAAAGCATGCATATGTATTGGGTGTAAACTATCCTTCCACATGGGTTTTAGATAATTCAGGAGGATTAAATAGTATTAGCAATCAACTTTCAAGTAGATTTGAATTGAGTAAAGACATGAGTTTCCCTGTAGTATTCAGAATTCCCAACTAAATAGTTATTCTACTCTTACCTTTAATACCAAGATATAGATCTAAGATATTTTGCAACGACAAAACTCTTTTCTTTGAAAATTTTTGAACTTCCTCCACCTCTAAGTCAGTATTAATTGGAACTCTGCTACTCATACCAAGGTTTGTAGCAAACGAAGCTATCTGTTTTGATTTACAAATATGACAAGAGAAGTGTATAATTGCGGATACTTCAGTATTTTGAAGTATGTTAACATCATCGAGAGAATATGCATTACCACATTTATCACAGAACTTCGCAACAGAGTCTAAAAAGAACTGCTTCTTTTCTGTTATGTTAATATCATCATTGTTCATAATATAAATTATACCATAATCAAAATATGACAAATAAAAGTAAAGCTATTAGTTATCTTGTAAAGAAAGGAAAGGATCAAGGTTTTCTAACACAAGAAGATCTCCTAGATGTATTTCCAACGATAGAGGAAGAAATAGAATTACTTGATGAAATATTTGAGAAACTACAAGAAAACGAGATTGAAGTATTAGAACCAGAGGAAAACCTTGAGACTCAGACAAAAGAAGAACTTACTCTTGAAAACAAGATTAAGATTTTGAAAACAATTCAAACAAATCTCTCAACCGATGCAATTAGATCATATCTATATGAAATAGGAAGAATACCTCTTTTAAATGGTGAGGAAGAAATTATACTTGCAAAAAGAATTGAGAAAAAAGATACAGAAGCTGGTCAGCTATTAATTACTGCAAATCTAAGACTTGTCGTAAGTATTGCTAAGAAATACAGCAAAAGTAATCTAGAACTACTTGATCTAATACAAGAGGGAAACATTGGATTGATGAGAGCAGTTGAGAAATTTGACTATACAAAAGGTTTTAAATTCTCTACATATGCTACATGGTGGATTAGACAGGCAATAACTAGAGCAATTGCAGACCAGGCAAGAACTATTAGAGTCCCTGTTCATATGATTGAAACTATCAACAAATTCAATAAAGTCAGTAATACACTTGCTACTAAATTAGGTAGACCTGCTACAGATGAAGAAATAGCAAAAGAAATGGAAATTGAAATAGAAAAGATAGCAGAAATAAAAAAGATTAAACAAAATCCAACATCTTTAGCTACTCCAATAGGGGAAGAAAAAGATAGTAAATTACAAGATATAATCCCAGATGATTGGTCTCAATCTCCAGAAGAGTATGCAACTAGTGAATATCTAAGAAATCAGTTACATGACATTCTAGATACCCTACAAGATAGAGAAAGAAGAGTACTTACATTAAGATTTGGATTAGATGATGGAGTATCAAGAACTCTTGAAGAGGTAGGTAGAGAATTTGGAGTAACAAGAGAAAGAATTAGACAGATAGAGGCAAAAGCACTAAAAAGACTAAAAGAGAAATCAGCACAACAGAGACTTAGTGATTATATAGACTAATTTTCTCCAACAAGAGAGAAAAACTCATCCGGTTGAACAGGGAAACTTTCTTCTGTTCTTTCTGTTATTTTCTGCAACTCCTCGGTATCAAATTCATTTCGCAACTGTTTTACATATGAACTAGCATTTGGATTTACATTTGTTGCACTACTATCGAAATAAATAGAAAGTCCAACCCAAACCAAACAAACAACAAATAACAAAATCAAAGCTACTAAAGATCTTTTTAATAATTCCATTTATTACTGCTTATAAAATTTATCATTTTCTATATCATAAACCCTTAAAGAGATACTAAAAGAGACTAAATCTTCCTTATCTTTTTGTGTAGAATATGAGACTGTTTCAATAACAGGATACATAGGCAATGCTTCTAAATCTCTTAACAAATTAACAAGATTTATCTCTTTACCCTTCAAACCCATTCTTAAAGTTTTGGGAAGTAAAACATTTGTACTAGAAGCAAACAATTCCCCCTTGTAATCATCAAAATTGATAGAAGAAAGAGCAAAACCATTCCTTGAAACAACAGAATCAATATTAGACATCAAAAGACTAAAATTGCCATCTGCAGGAAATATTAACTCTAAATTGCTTAAATCTTTTTCACTATCCGCATACTGTTTCTCCAAAGTAGAAAGAGTTTGAATTTTAGTCTCTAAAGACTTACTAAGAGCTGTTTTCTCCTTTATTTCTTTATTTATCCTAGTGATAACTGTAATAGTTGGTCTAAGAGCAAAGATTATTAACAAAGCTGTAATTAAAATAGTAAACCCAAGATAGATATATGATCTCTTCTTCTCAGGAGACTCCTTCACCATCTTTATATATTCTACTGTGTTAATATTCTTCTCTTCCATTATTTACTATCAGCAGATGAAATTAGACCAAATGACACAACAACATTTATTTCAGTGCTATCCTTGTTAATTGAGAACTTAACATCGTAATAATCAGAATTGTTTTTTAATGCTGTTTCATAATTAGTGATCGTTTCTAAGCTCGAAGCACTAATTTGAAAAGAAACTCTATTTCCATTATATGAGAAACTCTCCAAGTTGAGAGATGACGGTATTCCACTTATTAATTCACTAATGACTAACGAATTAATATTCTGTTCCATACGAACTTTTCGGATATCACTAAACAAATTTTGGTAGTTTTCGAAAAGAATTGCATTTTTCTTCCAATTATCATTAGAAAGAAGAATTACCTGGCTATTTACCTGCTCTGTAAGGTCATTATTTTGCCTATCCAATATAAATCTAGAGAAGAAGACACCCAAAACAACAACTTCCACAAATATCAAAAGATATTTTCCAACTTCTGTTAACCAAAGATATGCACTCGACCAAATATCATTTGGGGAATATACAGCCTCTAAAAAGTTGATAGATTTTGGTTGTTTTTCCGTTCCTAACATTTGGGCAGTTATATATGTTTACTAAGTTCAGTATAGCATAAACAGCTATATCTTATTAAACAATATAATACTTTCTTTCTTCTCCAGTGCGATTGATGCTTTTTTAGCACTATCTGGAATAATAGGGGAGTAAAGAGATATAACAATACTTAACAAGTAGCTTAAGTTGTTTAAAATATTCTCAACTTCTTCTTTTGTATGATCTTTTCCCCAAGGTGCATTCTCTGTTATATATTTGTTACCCCAATCTGCAAGCATATCAATTTTTTCACTTGCGAGTGCTATTTCATAGTCATCGTAGAGAGCTTCTACCTCTTCTTTTAATTTGTCTACATTCTTTTTAAATTCCTCTTCTACTTTTTCATACTCATTAATATTTACCTCTTTTGTATTTGCAAGATGTATTACTCGATTCAAAAGATTACCAAAGTTATTTGCCAATCTTGAATTATACATATTAACAAGATCTTCTTCTTTGTAAGGAGAATCTGAGAATGTTGAAATTCCAGAAAGAAGGTAGAATCTAACAACTTCAGCTCCATATTTCTGCTCTTGCTCAAATGGAGATATTACATTACCTAGAGTTTTAGACATTTTTCTACCATCAGGACCTAATACCATTCCATGCTCTAAAAGTTTTGATGTTTGAGCCAATCCTGCAGAAGCAAGCATACTTTGCCATATACATCCCTGAAACCTTAGATTATCTGGTCCAAATATTTGAATACCTGGCCACCATTCACTTAATTTCTTTTCATCAGTTCCAAAGCCAACAGCTATTGCATAGTTGGTAAGAGCATCAAACCAAACATAGAAAACCTGCTCAGGATCATCAGGAACCTCAATACCCCATGGTAAGTTTTCCTTTAACCTTGAGATACTGATATCTTCTGCTTCTGAAATAATGGTTTTCAATTCCTCAAGCTTTGTAGCCGGTTTAAGACATTTAGGATTTTCTTCCAACCATTTTAGTAAGTGGTCTCTGTAGCCTGAAAGTTTAAAGAAGTAATTTTCCTCATCTCTAAGTTCAGGTTCAGTTCCATGATCAGGACACTTTCCATCAATCAATTCTTTCTCTGTAATGAATCTTTCACACCCTACACAATACCTGCCACTGTATCTTTTCTTGTAGATATCACCATTGTCTTGACATACTTTCCAGAATTTTTGAGCTGCCAAATGATGTTCTTTTGTAGATGTTCTGTAAAAAGAATCATATTCTACAAGAAATAGTTTGCAGAAATCCTTAAATCTTTGTGAATATTTATCTACAAAATCTTGTAGCTCTAAACCTTCTTCTTTTGCTTTTCTAAATATTTTTTGACCATGCTCGTCTGTACCAACATTAAAAAACACATTTTCATTTCCTAACTTAGATTTGAAATATCTAGCAATAGTATCAGCTTGTACAAATTCTAAGGCATGACCAACATGAGGTTCAGCATTTACATAGGGTAGAGTAGTTGTTATGTATAGTTTTTGTTTGTTCATAGCTGATTATATAACTATTTGGTAATTTTATGAAAGGGATTCAAAATTAGGACCTATAGTGATATAATATGCGTGTTAGTTAGTTCTATAAAAATCAAAGGAGAATAGCGATGATTTCTTCAAGCGATGCAGATGTATCTCTGAGAGGTTTAAACCATCAATCCTACCCTATCTTCAACTGGGAAGGCCAGATCCGTTTTCACTTCAAAGGGCATGTCCTTTTAATGAATGGAGAGGAGGAAGCATTCAAACTAAGCCCAAGTTTTGTTGGTATCGAAAAGATGATAATAAGAATTACCCATCATCTTGGAGACCCCCTACATCCGAATCCCGATGCACAAATTGTCGAGATAACGATTAATCCTCACATCTTTGCCGAAGGACATTTTGCACTTTTGTCAGACAATGTTGCATTTATGCGATTCATGAAAAAGTTGGACGAAATTATCGAACGGGAGGAAATTTTAAAAGGAATTCTCTGGTAAGAACCTAACTACAACTGGGAATCCAGTGCTTTTATGCGTTACTGGATTCCCAGAGGTTCTCAACTCAATATCAATGTGAAATTACATTTGCTGTGACATTAAAAGTCCATTAGCAAGACCTAGCTTTACTAATTCCTGCCATACAGCTTCAGTTACGAAAGGAATGAATGGATGCATAATCTTTAAATTCTCCTTAAGAATATATAGTAACTCAGAAAGCTTTTCTTTTCGAAGGTCACTTCCTACTGGAGAATCTTTAATCTCTCCCTTTATTTCCTCTATCCATTTGTCACATAATTCATGCCAGAAGAATTCTCGAATAGCTTCTGCCCCTAAGTTGAATTGATATTTTTCTAAATATTTCTCAACCCTAATTAAATGTTCCTTTGCCTTTAAGACTCTTTCCGTATCTTTTACATCACATGTCATAATTCTATCTATTTCTGACTCATCAATATTCATAAGGATAAATCTACTTGCATTCCATATCTTGTTAACAAAATTTCTATTCCCTTTTATCTTCTCTTCTCTCAAAGGAGCATTTGATCCAGGTAAAGCATCAGAGTAATACCAAAGCCTTAAAGAATCTGCACCATATTTTTCAAAGACCTCTTGTGGTTCAACACCATTTCCTTTTGATTTAGACATTTTAGATCCATCAGAAGCTAAGATCATACCAGTCAAGAAAGTTGCTGGGAATGGAACTTTACCTGTCTTGTAGAAACCAAACATTATCATTCTTGCAGACCACCAAAACAAGATATCTCTAGCATGAACCATTAACTGAGTAGGATAATATTTCTTAAAATCTTCTCCATCTACACCACCTAGAGTAGAATAAGGCCACTGACCAGAACTAAACCATGTATCAAACATATCTGTTTCAGCTTCCCATACACCAGAATCATCAGGAGCATTCTCACCTAAATATATCTCTCCTGTACCGTTAGCTTTAATACCTGTAGTTTCTTCATAATCTGAAATAGACTTACCATTATTCTCATTTAACCAATCGTAAAGCTTTTTACCACCACTGTACCATACTGGAATTCTCTGTCCCCACCATAGTTGTCTTGAAATACACCAAGGCTGAATGTTTTCAAAGAAATACTCCAAAGCTTTTTGTTGCCCTTCAGGTATTACTTTGTATTCACCCTTCTTAATAGCTTCAAGTGCTTTCTTAGCTAAAGGCTCAACATTTAGATACCACTGATTTGAAATTATTGGTTCAATTGATGTACCACACCTTTCACATACTGCTACATCATGTTTAATATTTTCAATCTTAACAAGTAGTTTTAGCTCATCTAACTCTTTTACTAATGCCTTTGAACAATCGATTGTTCCCATTCCTTTAAATCTTTCAGGTATTGGTCCTGTCATTTTTCCCTCTTCATCAATCACATTGATTACTTCCAAACCGTGTTTCTTACCAATCTCGAAATCGATAGGGGAATGAGCAGGGGTAACTTTCAAAGCTCCAGTACCAACCTCAATATCAATAGCTTCATCTGCAACAATTGGGATTTCTCTATCTGCAATTGGAAGTAAAACTTTCTTTCCTACAAATTCTTTGTATCTTTCATCTTTTGGATTAACTGCAACAGCAGTATCACCAATCATTGTTTCAGGTCTTGTTGTTGCAACAGTAATACCTTCCACTCCAAATTTTTCCATTGCCTTCTTTTTGTCTTCCTCTTCAACAAATGGATATATGATATATGCAAATATACCTCTTTTTTCTTCGTGCACAGTATCAATATCGGCAAGTGCTGTCTTACAATTAGGACATACATTTACAATCCTTTTATCCCTGTAGACCATACCTTCTTTAAACATTTTGTAAAATGTTTCGTAAACTATCTTTGTTAATCTTGGATCTAATGTAAAAAATTCTCTAGAATAATCAGAAGACAAACCAATTCTCTTTTCCTGAGACCTAGCATTCTGAGCATTGGTCATACAAAATTCATAGCATCGCTTGTAAAATTCTTCTCTACCTAAATCCCATTTGTTCTCTCCTTGTTTTTGCAATTCCTTCGTAAAAGATGTCTCTGTTTGAATACCTGCATGGTCTTTCCCAGGTAAAAGTAGAGTAGGATGTCCAGTCATTCTCATATATCTACCAATTGCATCGTGGAAAGAATAGCCACACATATGTCCCAAATGAAGATTACCATTAGCATTTGGAGGTGGAAGAGTAATTGTAAATGGTTTCTTTACATCATAGCCATTTTCCTGGAGATATTTATCCATATTATCAGGATTGAAAAGCTCAGAAGATTCCCATAGAGAATAGATTTCTCCTTCTTTAGATTCAAATGTTTTTGAAATACTGTCTTGCTCCATAATTATCGATATTTAAGATTCCACAATTATATCACAGAAATATCTGATATAATGAGAGTTATGAACAATAATAATAAACACACATTAAAACTTTGCACACTTTCGGGGACATCAGAGATTGGAAGAAATTCAAACTTTGTAGAGTACGACGATGAGATTGTAATAGTAGATGCTGGGTATTCTTTCCCAGGTCAAGAAATGTATGGTATCGACTATTTAATACCAAATACTCGATATTTAAAAAAGAATAAGAAAAAAATAAAAGCCATTTTAATAACCCATGGTCACTTAGATCACATTGGTGCATTAAAATGGATGCTCCCAGAGCTTGATTACCCTCCAATATATGCAGGTGGATTTGCAAAATCACTCATAGAGTTGAAGATGAAAGAGTACAAGATGGACAGAAAAGTTAAGATCTTTGGAGTAGATAGAAAGAGCGATATAGCAATAGGGAAGTATTTCAAAGCCAAATTCATTGGTATAAATCATAGTATTCCAGATGCTTTCTCAATATTTTTGCAATCACCAAATGGTAACCTTTTCTTTTCTGGAGATTTTAAATTCGATACATCTCCTGCGAATGAACCTGAATCTGACTATCAAGAATTAAGCAAATTAAAAGGAAAGATAGATTTAGCATTAATGGAAAGTACAAATGCTACAGTACCAGGCAAAGCACCTTCTGAAACTCAAATCTCTGATAATTTAGAGGAAATCATTTCAAAATATGATGGTAGAATCATTGTCTCTGCTTTCTCCTCCTTAATTACAAGACTTTACTCTTTAATTACAATCGCTCAGAAAACAAAAAGAAAAGTATTACTTTCTGGTAGAAGTTTAGATCAAGCAATATTAATAGCAAGAGAAAATAGATATATAAATGTTGATGATAGCATCTTCATTAGGGATAAAGATATTCACAAATATCCAGACAATGAGATTTTGATTCTTTGTACAGGAAGCCAAGGAGAAAGATTTGCTGCATTAAATAGAATTTCTCTAAATGAGCACAAGTTCATAAAGATAAAAAAGGGAGACTTAGTCATAATGTCATCATCTGAGATACCAGAGAATATTACTAAGATTGAAAAGCTAACAGACAGATTAATTGCATTAGGTGCAGATTTGATGAAAGATTCTGTAAATATGAAGATTCACTCAACAGGACACGGTAACCAAGAAGATATAAAGGCTATGCTTGATCTTACACAACCAAGAAATGTTATGCCTGTTCACGGTTCTTTGACATTTAGATACTTCCATAAGTTAAACTTGCAGAAGTGGGGATTCAGATCAGACGAAATATTCTTAACAGAAGATGGACAAACATGGGAATTCAATGGAAGCTACTGGAAGAGAGGAACAAAGATAGAATCAAAGCCAATACTAATCGATGGTTTAGGAGTAGGTGATATTGGCGATATTGTATTGAAAGATAGAAAACAACTTTCTGAATTCGGTATCTTTACAGTAATTTTAAATCTCAGTTCTAAAACAAAAAGAATAATTGGTAGACCTAAATTCCTCTCTAGAGGATTCATATATTTCAAGAACTCTCAAAGTCTTTTGAACGAAATACAGAACTGCATTTTCGATACACATAGAGATTGGGAAAGAGATAGTATTCAACACAAGAAATATGAGGAAGAAGCTCTTAAAACTGCATTAGAAAAGCAGCTATCAAAGTTGATTTACAAAAAAACAGAGAGAGAACCAATTATACTCATTGCAATTATCTAGTATGGTTTCCTAAACTATCAAATATGCTATACTTTAGCTATGTTCAACCTGCCTTTTTTGAGTAAAGCATCAAGAAAACCACTAACAAAAGACGATAATATCGTTGCTTTAGATATTGGTACAGAAATGTTGAAGAGTATGCTGTTTACAGTAGATACTCTTGGTGTTGAAATATCCAAAGTATCAAGAATAGAACAACAACAACATGCTATGAGAAGTGGCATAATTACAAATCTTGATACTGTATTAGAAAACTGCCGTCTTTCCATTTCCTCTTTAACAGAGAAACTAGCAACTGAAGAGTATCCAAAGAATGTTGTGATGGGAATAGCAGGTGAATATATACAAGGAGTTTCAATTGTCGTTAATTATCAAAGAGAAGAGAACTACGAGAAGGAAGTAACTCCAAAAGAACAAGAAAAAATCATAGAGCAAATTGAGAACAAAATAGAAATTAATGGAAAAGAGGACTTAGGACAGAGGATAGGATTAACAAATGAAGATATTGAGATTTTACATATAACAAAAACTGGTTTAGAAATAGGTGGTATGCCTGTTGATTCTTTAATTGGATACAAGGGAAGAGATGTAAAATTAAATTACTATGCTTCTTTTGCACCCAAAACATATGTAGAAGCATTAAGAAAAGTAGCATCTGAACTTGGAATGAATGTACTAGGAATAGTTTCCCAACCATTCTCAGTTGCAAGAGCTTTTTCTGGATCCTCCAATAGAGATTTCTCTGGTATTTTTGTAGATATCGGTGGAGGTACAACAGATATTGCCATCGTAGAAAAAGGTAATGTTCTTGAGACAAAGATGTTTGCATTTGGAGGAAGAACATTTACTAAAGAAATAGCAAAAGCACTAGAGTTAGATTACAGAATTGCAGAACAAAGAAAAGTAAAATATTCTCAAAAAGAATTAAGCAAAGAACTTTCAAGAGATGTACAAAAAGTGGTATATCCTGTTGCAAGACTCTGGATGAAAACATTAAAATCTGCCATGTCGTATTGCGATGATATAACTACATTCCCAAATCAAATATATCTTTGCGGTGGTGGATCTTTACTTCCAGAGATAAAAGAAGTTATGCTTGAATTCCCATGGAAGAAATTCCTTCCTTTTTCTGTAGTTCCTAAAATAGAATTCTTTACTCCAGAAAAACTCGACAATATCAGAGACGATAGTGGGGAGTTAAGAAATATTTTTGATATAACACCTGCTTCTTTGTCAAAATTCGTATATGATAATGAAATAAAGAACAAATAATGGAGGAAGATAAAAAAATAACAAAAATAGTAATAGGTAAAGAAGATGAGCTAACAGATATCGTTAGTGGAATTTTAGATTCTTCAAACGAGAGAGTATTAATAACTTTTGCGGAAGAGTCAGACCTACTAATAAGCCCAATCAACCTTAAAGTTATACTCGAAACCGGAGATGAAAGAGATAAATCAATAATCGCTCAAATAATAAAGAATCCTACAGGCATAAGGAATGCAAATCTTGCAGGTCTAACTACAATAGATACACCAAACTATCCAACCGAAGAGATGTGGGAGAAAGAAATGATAAATAGAGCTAGAAGATATAACCCACACGGAAAAAGAGTTGAAAAAGCTTCAGAACCAGAAGTAGAGGAGAGTAAAGTATCTCCTTTCCAAGAAAGAATAAATACAGCATTGTCTCAAAGTAGAACAAACAAAGAGAATGCAGAGGAAGACATATTAATAACTTTCGATGAAGATATTGAAAGCAACAACAATGAAGCAGAAGTAGAGCAACCAGAATCACAGCTTGAGTTAAAAAATAAAGAAATTTTCAAAGCACCAGTATTTAAAGATTTGGGAACTAAAGTATCTCCAGTCTTTGGTAAAATAGGTGGAGCATTTAAGAATATTAAATATCCAACAAAAGTAAAAAGATTTGTTCCATTAGTTGGAATCTCTTTACTCTTGATAGCTATTCTTTCTGCAGTCATCTACTACAGCACAGCTCCTTTTGTAAAAATAAGAATATATGTAGAAGCAAAAGAAACAAGTATAGAGAAAGTATTTACTGGAGATGAGAATATAAAAGCTGTTGATTTTGACAATTCAAAAATACCAATTAAGACAGAAACTGTTGAAAAATCAAGATCTTCAAACATCAAAGCTACAGGGACTGCATTTAGAGGAGAAAAAGCTAAAGGAAAAGTCAATATTGCATATGTAAAAGTAGGAGGTTGCACAAATGTATCTGCAATAAGTCTCCCTGCAGGTCATGTCATTGTATCTTCTTCTGCAGGGAAATCCTTCAAGCTAGACACTGCAACTTCAGTTGAATGTAACAATATTGCAGAAGCTGCAGTTACAGCAATAGAGGTTGGTGATGAATACAACCTTTCTTCTGGACAACATTTTTCTGTTCAAGGTTTTTCTGCAAACGAAGTATATGCAATGAATAGTAGTGGAGCATTTTCTGGAGGTTCAAAAGAGGAATATACTGTTCTCTCTCAAGCTGATGTTACCGCTGGAGTAGATGAGTTAAAGAAAATCGCAGTTGAAGAAGGAGAACAGGAATTAAAAGAGAAAGATGGTGGATGGGAGATAATTGCCGATTCAATCAAAAGTGAAGTTGATAAAGATAGTACAAAGACTGATATCGCAGTAGGGGCAGAAGCTAGTGATGTGAATCTCTCAATTAAAACAAAGAGTACCGCTACATATTTTCTTAAGGAAGGTTTTGATGAAGGAATTTCAAAAATGCTTACACAGGAGGCATTAGATAAGAATTTGTTTGAAAGCGATAAAGACTTAGAATTAGCCTTAGGAGACGATATCGAAAAGACAATAACTGTAGAGGAGAACAGCAAAGATACAATTAAGATAAAACTGGTAGCAAAGGGTTCAGTAAAACCAAAAGTGAATAAGGATGAAATCATAAGCAAAGTAAAAACCATGAAATGGGAGGAAGGTAATGAATATCTTAAGAGTTTAGTGTTTTCTGACAAAACAACAGAGGTAGAATTCAAACCAGAGAATTTCCCTAAAGCACTATGGCATTTTCCAAAAAGACAGGGTGCTGTATTGATAGAAATAAAAGAGGTTCTTTAGCCTTTATTTTAATGAGAATTATTGATAAAATGCTTCTGTCGTGTACCTGTAGCTCAATCGGATAGAGCAATTGCCTTCTAAGCAGTAGGTTGTCGGTTCGATTCCGGC
>Ga0066603_10000173_pt1 | contig 51031 bp, 60 predicted proteins | sample Higcelweek8metaG_FD_59482 | JGI IMG/M metagenome (GOLD analysis project Ga0066603, IMG submission 59482) | Freshwater pond sediment microbial communities from the University of Edinburgh, under environmental carbon perturbations - High... | ecosystem: Environmental > Aquatic > Freshwater > Pond...
CTTCAAGGGAAAGGTCGTCGTAATATACTACTGCACCATTAATATTTGCTGAATTTATATTTATATTTATTACAGTACAATCAGAAGGGACAGTAAAGGTTATTGCATATTTTTTGTATTCTGTGCTTGTTACACCTGTACTTGTATATGGGTATAGTTGTGTATTATTTGCTGTATTCCAGATTTGAACTCTTCCACTATTGAGACCGTCTCCTCTTGTCCAAAATGACAAAGTATATGTTTCTCCTGGAGTTACATCTACAACTTGGTATATTCTTGGATAGTAACTTACAGTTGTGTCTCCTGTTATCTTGATTGCTTGATTCCCACTATGTACAGAACTTGTTTCTATTTCTAGGCTTCCCTGTCCACTAATTAGGCTAGAATTCCAAGATTGAAAGAGTGCTCCGCCTGCTGTTTCAAGACCTGGATTTGCGAGAAGATTTGTTTCAGGAGCATCTGAATATATGGCTTTGTCCAAATGGATATTTGAACCATCATGATATGCAATTAAGAAGTTTTTAGGATCTTCGTATGAGTCTAGGTTAGTTACTATTCCAGTAGATGTTTTACTTACAGGTATTGTTAAGTTTGCACTTGCAATTATTGCAGGTGTGTTTGTATGTATTGTTGAGAAAAGCGATGCAAGTGACATTAGTTTGAGTGAAAAACTATCAACAAGTACACCGTTAGTATCGTTTGTTGCATTTGTTTCCGCATATACTGCTATATTTACATTCTCAGTTGTAGCTCTAAAGCATGTGTTGTATTTTGTCCAGCTTGATGATGTGATATTTATGCCTGAAAAATATATGCCACTTGCATCGTTTACATGGCCACCAATTCCTTTGTAAACTTTTCCGTAGAAAGAGAGGCAGTAGAAATTACCAATTGTAAGACCTATATTTTGATTCACAACACCTGAGTTCCCAGCAGGGTTGGTGATTTGTTGTGCTAATGTCCCACCATATTTATCTGTTGATGATGCAGTGTTTCCTCTAGTAGATGTCCAGCTTGGAGCTACACCGTTTAGATATGTTCCTTCCATTGTTCCGTTTATTACTATGTCGTTACCAAGAATTGTATTGTTGATTGCTTTGCTACTTGCTGTATTCCATGTTCCTATCTCCCATTGCTTTGATTCTATAGATTGGTTATCTGGTCCTGTTGTTTCAGTATCTCCAATTGGTCCATTTGTTCTTGTAAATGTATCGTATGCTAAAGGTTCTGGCATATATAATTCATCTGGTATTCTTATGTAGTCACTCTGGAATGATGCTGTACTGTAGTTGCTAATAATTGGATCAAAAGAAGTAACAGTATTCCTCGAATCAATCCACATAAGGGTCCAATTTGAATACTCTCCGCCTTTTATGTAAATGTATTCACCAGCTGATCTTAAAACACGAAGAACTTGGTACATAGTGCCAGCAGTAGAATTAGCTACTGATATTCCGGGGAAAGTGTTGTTATATGCATATTTTATTTGTAATCTGTTTAAGGCAATTGTACCACCTTCAGCATAATTTGATGTCTTGATTCCTCCAAAATATACTTGCGATTCTGTTGTTGGAGTACTTATTCTTGCAGTTAATACTCTACCAGCTGTTCTATCTATTGTTGGATATCTTAAGCCAGGATCTCTTCCTGATGCAGTTGTTCCAGTGGAAAAAGAAGCTAACCCAGATCCAAGAGTAATGTAACCGAATGTATCTCTAACAGTTCTAGTTGCACTCCCATTACCTGCTAATATTGGTGTTGCTGGTGTCCCGTCTATAGAAGATTTTATTTCAAAATTTGTAAAACTATTTGTAGCATAGGTGCTAAATAACCCATGAATTGTGTTGTTTATTATTCCTGCGTCTGTGATTGTTTGTGTAGTTCCAACTTGTGCTCCGTTGTAGAACAAAGAATAACCTTCACTATTTCTAACTAATTTAATTACAGCACCTGCTTGGTATGAGACAGAAGCTTTTATTAATGTTGTGTATACTCCATTTACTACTTTTTCTAAATAGGCATAAGCTCCATCTTTTGCATCGTAGTATGCGACAACAAAATTTTGGGGGTTATTCTGACTATCAAGATTCGTAACTATGCCAGCTTGTGTTCCATCTGCTACTGTGATACCGGCTGATGCGGTTACTATCTTTGATGAAGTTTCTTTAGTTGAAAAAAGAGATGGAAGAAGAAATGATTTTACACTAATATCATCTGCATAAATTGAAGTTGAAGAAGAACTCCTTTTGAATCCAAAATTTGCTCCTGTGACACCTCGAAAAGTATCTGTATATTGATTCCAAGTTGTATTACTAAGAGGTCTTCCTTTTCCGTTTGAGTTCGACATGTGGAAAACTCCGATTGAATTCTGAACAGAGGATCTCATCCATCCAGTGACAACATACCATTTGCCTTCTATCCCACCATCTGAAGATACTTGAGATATCCTTATCCAGCTGGCAATTGAGTCTACATCGATTCTTGTTGAATAATTGCCGCTGTGTTTAATAGTGCTTTCTCTGTTTACAGTAGAACTGCCGGAAATATCCTCAACCCAATTTGTTAAATCTGTTGCTGATGTCCAATCTTCAAATCCCCCATCGACTACTAGTTCGCTCCCTACTGTTGGTGTTATAACTCCCCCATTACTTAATGTACTAGTACCAGATACTAATGTAGTAGGTTGTGTATCACTAAATTCATCATCTAAAATATAACTCTGTATACCAGACCAACCATCTGTATTCTCCTCAAAACTACCATTACTTACTTTCTTAAGCCCTCCTGTTATATAATCACTCCTACCTTTTATCAATGTACTATCATATGTATAATCACCAAGTGTATTTGTGTTGAAATTCCAAGTCTGTACAGTATCATTTAATGCAAAAATCTGTATTAAATTCTTAATACCAAAGAAAGTCCCTATTAATAATCCAGCTAGTGCACAAAAAAAACCGAAGCTATTCAATTGCCATCTCAGGACTGTTATTTTTTTCAAGAAGATATTCGAAAATATCTCTCTGATTCTGGTTCTTTTCATGGTTACAATCAATATACATTGAATACTTTTTGAACTCAGAAGTCAACAAAAATGAAGAAAAATGGAAGCCTATAACTGTTGAAATTTTAGGAGATAATCCCTCCACCTACCACCACATCATTATCGTAGAACACTACCGCTTGCCCTGGAGTTATAGCCCTCTGAGGAGTATCAAAATGTACAGATATAGTACCGTCCTCTAATGGTCTAATTACTGCAGGTGCTTCCTTTGCCCCATACCTTATCTTTGCATCAACTCTCATTTCTTTCTCTAAGCTATCTATTGATATTAAATTAATATCTTTTGCGACTAATTCAGAACTATATCCTTCGGAGTCATCACCAACTACTACTTCATTCTTCTCAATATCAATCTCAATTACATACAATGCTTTGTTAGAAGCTATTCCTAAACCTTTTCTCTGACCTATTGTGTAATTAAAAATACCATTATGGTTACCAAGTATATTACCTTTTGTATCTACAATATTTCCAGGTAGTACCTCTATATCTGAATTCTCTTCTATGAATTTACTGTAATCATTGTCCTCTACAAAACATATTTCCTGACTATCTGGTTTGTTGTATACAGAGAGTCCTAACTCCTTAGCTATTCTTCTTACTTCTTCTTTTTCTAATCCTTCCAAAGGAAAAAGAACTCTTTTTAATTGTTCTTGTGTTAAGTTGTAGAGTACATATGTTTGATCTTTTGTTTTACTAGCAGATTTCTTAAGTAGATATCTACCATCTTTTTCTTCTACTTTTGCATAGTGACCTGTTGCTACATAGTCCATATTCATAGCTACTGCTTTGTTTAGTAATTCTTCAAACTTGATATATCTATTACAAGCAATGCATGGGTTAGGTGTTCTACCTTGCAAGTATTCAGAGATGAAGTACTGTATTACCTTCTCATCAAATTCTCTTTTGAAGTTAAGAACATAGTAAGGGATTCCAAGGATACTAGCGACTCTTCTAGCATCTTCTACTGCAGTTAGTGAGCAACAGGTGTCTGTATCTTCTTTACCATCTTGCCATATTTGCATAGTTACTCCTGTTACATCATATCCTTGTTCTTTTAGTATATATGCTGAAACAGAGCTATCTACTCCTCCACTCATACCTATCATTACTTTTTTATTGTTTTTACTTGAATCCATTAGACTAATGCTTTTATTTGATTTAAAAAATCATCTTTTTGTTCTTGAGTGTAATATCCTTCTATTTTTCCTAACAATTTTCCTGCTTTAAAAATCAACAGAGAAGGTATTTTTGATATATTGTATGTTTTTAATAGTTTATCGGTATAGTGTAATTTGTAATATCTTATATCTCCTTCTATTTCATCTGTAATGTCTCTCATTGGTATGGATTTTAGTAGGCATTGTGCTTCTTCAATATCATATATCTCGATTAAAGTGATTCCTGAGTAATCTGTTTTGTCTGGTAATTGTTCTTCATTGATCATAAAGAAATCTGAGATGGGAGATGCTCCATATCTGTCTATGAATAAATCTTTTATAGTTCTATTATCCTCGTTTATTTCTTTTTGATATTTTTCGTTCTCTTCTGAAGTTTTTGCTACATAAATAGCGGAGACAGGACATTGTGTTTTGCATGCTCCACAGCTTATGCATTTTGTGTTATCAATGACGATTGTTTTCTTGTTCTCATCGTATGAAAGTGCATGAGTTGGACAGACAGCTATTCCACTACATTCTGGGGCATTGTCGCATATTTTAAAATTGATTAATACTGACATATTTTATTTCTTCTTCTTTTTGTAATCCTCTATTGCTGCTTTTACACCTTGCTCTGCAAGATTAGAACAGTGCATCTTAAGTGGTGGTAATCCATCTAAAGCTTCTGCAACCTGCCTATTAGTTATCTCTAGTGCTTCATCTAGACTCTTTCCCTTTACCATTTCTGTTACCATACTACTTGTAGCTACAGCAGCTCCACATCCAAATGTTTGAAACTTAATATCTGTAATTGTGTTGTCTTCTACCTTAATGTACATCTTCATGATATCGCCACATCTTGGATTGCCAACTTCTCCAATACCATTCGCATCTTCTAATGTCCCAACATTTCTTGGGTTCATGAAATGATCCATAACTTTTTCACTGTATCCTTCCATTGTATTTATTTACTTGAATTATATAGTGGGGACATATTTCGTAATTTCTCAATAATTGGAGGTAATTTTTCTAAAAGGTAATCAATCTCCTCCTCTGTATTATCTTTTGAGAAACTTAATCTTAATGATCCATGTGCTATCTCATGAGGCAATCCAATTGCGAGTAACACATGAGATGGTTCCAATGATCCTGATGTACATGCAGAGCCACTAGATGCACATATATTTAATTGGTCTAGCATTAGAAGTATAGATTCTCCTTCTATATACTTAAAACATACATTTACATTTCCAGGTAGTCTTTTTTCTGTATCACCATTAAGTATTGTTTCAGGTATTTGTAAGAGTCCATCTATTGTTTTTTGTCTTAGTGCAAGTAAGTGCTTTGTTTTCTCAGGAATATTTTTTGTTGTCAGTTCTATTGCTTTACCTAAACCAACAATACCAGCAACATTTTCTGTACTTGGTCTTTTAGTCTTTTCCTGGCTTCCTCCGTGTAAAAGATTCTCTATCTTTACACCATCTCTGACATACAAAACACCAATACCTTTTGGTCCATTAAATTTGTGTGCAGAAAGAGAAAGTAAATCGATATTCATATCCTTTACATCAATATCAATATTACCAACTGCTTGTACTGCATCTGTATGGAAATATATACCTTTTTCTCTAGCTATCTCCCCTATCTCTTTAATTGGTTGTATTGTTCCAATCTCATTGTTTGCAAACATGACTGAGATGAGTATTGTATCTTCCCTTATGGATTTTTTAAGCTCATCTAAATCAATTATTCCATTTTTATTAACAGGTAGATATGTAACTTCAAATCCCTGTTTTTCTAAATATTTACAGGTATGAAGAATTGCATGATGCTCTATGCTTGATGTGATGATGTGTTTGCCTTTTTCTTTATTTGCATTTGCAACACCTTTTAATGCCCAGTTATCAGCTTCTGTACCTGAGTTAGTAAAATATATTTCTTTTGAATCTGCATGGAGAGCTTCTGCTACCTGATCTCTAGCTAAATCAATTGCTTTTCTGCTCTCTCTTCCAAGGGAATATATACTTGAAGCATTTCCATACTTTTCAGTAAGGTATGGCATCATATCCTCAAGAACTTGAGGAGCTATCTTAGTTGTTGCTGAATTATCAAAGTAGTAAATATCTTTCATTATTTATTAGCTAATTTAGTTACTTTTAAAATCTCTTCTACCATTTCCTGCTTTCTTTTTTCTTGGTTAGAATTAATAGCTTTAGTAAAACAATGATTAAGATGATTTTCCATTAATGTCTGATGTGCTGATTTCAAAAGACCAATTGCTGCAAGATTTTGTTGCATAATGTCTATACAGTATTGATCTTTTTCTGTCATCTCAATTGTTTTGTCCATGAGACTTCTTACTTTCTTAAAATTTGTTAAAGTTGTATTTCTATCTGTCATAATGATCATTAATATATTGGTTCAATTATACCAACAGATATGAGTAAAGACACTAGATTATATATTGAAAAAATAATTACAAGAAAGCCTGCAATCTTCAAGTAAAAAGAAGAGTTCTTTTTGTTAAGTAGTTTTGATGAGCCAAAAGAGATAATTGCCAATACTGGTAGAGTTCCTAATGCGAATGACAACATAGTCAAAGCACTGATTAAAGGAGATGCTGAAGCGATTGCTGATATCTGAATAGATTGTGTAAATCCACAAGGTAATATGAAAGTTAGTAATCCTGCAAGTATTGGGGATGTTGTTTTCTGAAATATTTCATTATTAAATGTTTGTGGAAGTTTTAGTTGAAATTTCTTAAAAAAAGGAAATATATCTAACATATTCATTCCAAGTGTAAACATGATTACAAAAAGAATTAATCCAGATACAAAGTAAAAGTTAGAGGAAAGAAATAGTGTTTTACCAATTAATCCAAGTAATCCTCCGAGTATGAAGAAAGATATAATTCTGGAGATGTGAAAGAGAATTATTGGTATTTTTCCTTTATATATGGAAGAAAGTGAAAGTACAAATCCACCGACAACTGCCATACAGGAAGACAGTGAGGCTACAATTCCAATTATGAATGCTGTTGTATATGTATTGTTTGATAGGTTAAGATCATTAAAAAACCCAATTTTAGGAAGTAGAAGAAAAAGTGCAAATATTGTTGCGGAGATTAATATTGCAGAGAGATATTGCTTCCAATCAATTTCTAATGATTTCTCTTGTGCATAGTATCCATGTTTGTTAATTTTTGAATTAATATCATCTATCAATTCGGAGTTCAATTTCTTACTGTTAAATTGTAATTCACCTTTCTGAGAATCTACTTCTATTTCAGATATTTTTTTAATATTCGCTAATTCTTTTTTTATTATTTTCTCGCATGATTCACACTGCATACCTTTTATATATATTGTCCTTTTCATTCTAAATAAATTTTAAAGTAAATGTATACATACCCATACCACATGTTCCTGTAATGTTTTTTGAAGGTGTTCCTAAATCAAATGTTGTTTTTCCATCCGTTGGTAGCTCTTGTGATATTTTGAATGAGGGAATCTTAAATGCTCTTTCACACCCATAGGAATTTTTTGATTCTATTTCTAGTACCGTAGGGATTCCAACTTTTGCATATACAACTGTTGGTGAATATCCACCAGCTTTTGAAATTATGTGTATCACTTGTTTTCCTGAATCGATTGTTACATTTGAAGAAATCTCTGAGACATTCTCTTTTGGTTGTTTGTTTTGTAATACCACAACTAAGATAAGGATGAATGAGAAAAAGATGGCAATTATTATTGGTATCTTGTTTTTCATATTTAGACACCCGCACCTGGGGTGTAGGTATATATTACTATGGATTTCCTAGAAGTCAAATAGCTATTTGTTTACTACCTTGAATGATACTGTTGCACTCTCACTAGCAGTAAACTCTCCTATCTCATTCACATCCTTGATGACTTGTGCACATACCTGATCTTCATTTGGAGGTGTTATGGTAGAAGTAACATATACTTGCTCTGGATAGCTTTCAGCTACAATGGCTTCTGTTGATATTGTATAGCAGGGATTTGGTAAGGTGCCCTTTACAGTATATGACCAAAGATTGTTTTCTGTATATGTATATTCAAATGTAAAATCATCGCTACTAATACTTTGAGGAGTATTTGTGATTTGTCCTTCATCTTCTTTTTGCATTACTAAATATATTTGATATGCAACAGCTCCAAGAAATACTAAACAAAGAAGAAATATACCAACTAAAGGAAGATTCTTTTTTTCCATATTATTATTGTTTAAAGTTATTTGTTTTTTCGTTTCTCTACATTGTATATGAGGATTATCCATATACTTCCTAGCATCATTACTACTCCGGCAGAAACAATTACTATGTCAAAATATATTTCTCCAAGACTTGCAACTACCCCTATGGATGTACTTAATATAGCAGTAGCAACACTCATAATAGTTTCGTATGTTGCATATTGAATACCTTCTCTACCTTTATTTACATTTGTTGCAAAAAGTTTTCTCCAATTTGTTACATTAAGAGAAACTCCTAAACCAAATATGAATTGAAGTATGTAGTAATGTAAAGGAGCTGTAATCTGAGGGTAAAATATGTATGGTAAGCCCATCAAGAGAACACCTAAGGTTAGTATGAATATTTCGTCCTTGTCTCTTTTTAATTTGTCAGTAAGTAACCCTATTGGTATCTGAAACAGTGCCCTTGTAACGAAGTATATTGAAGTTCCAATTCCTACAACCTCTACAATCTCTTCATTTAATTTTGTAGAAAGGTAAATAGCAGATATTGCAGTAATTATGAGGAATGGACCCCATGCAAAAACATCGGAGAGAGTTAGTAATATTACTACTTTGTTGATCTTCTGGATGTATTTTTGAAGCATTACTAACCTTACAATATTGGAATCTAATTATCAATATGTTAGATTGAAAGTATGGAATGGATTGGATCTGACTTTTTACAAATTGTATTGATTTTGATTTCTGCTTTGATCCTTTTTCTTTTTGCTATTGAGAATCTTAGTAATGAAATTCAGGCTTTGGTTTCCGAAAAATTTAGAAATATTATTTCCAAATTCGTCAAAAACAGATTTGTAGGAGCCTTGGTAGGTATCTTCTCTACAGCTATGATTCAGTCTAGCTCTGCCATTACCGTGTTAACAGTAGTTCTCGTAAATACTGGTATGATTTCTTTTACAGAAAGCCTTGGTGTCATACTTGGAAGCAATGTTGGTACTACCATTACTGCTCAGTTGGCTTTGATTCAGTCTTCATATGTTGCACCAATATTGATAATAGTTGGTTTCTTTTTGAGATTCTTTGGAAAGAAGGTAAGAATTATTAGTAAACCTGTATTTTTCTTGGGATTGATTCTTTTTGCTTTGAATTTGCTGTCTTCAAGTATTGAACCATTGAAGGACAATCCTGAATTTATGTATTTCTTCTCCACATTAGATGATCCATGGATAGCATTCCTAATTAGTCTGCTGGTGACTATGACTGTGCATTCGAGTTCTTTAACATCTGGAATTATTGTTATTCTTGTTTTAGGCAATTTGCTTTCAGTGGAAGCAGGTATTGCAATGATACTTGGAGCGAATTTGGGCTCTAGTGTTACTGCTTTAATGGCTTCAGCAAGATTGAGTTTGTATGCAAGACGAGCTGGTTTTGCTAACTTCCTTTTCAATCTCATTGGTGCTGTTGGCTTCATGTTCATACTAAATGAGTTTGTAGATGTTATGAAATTCTTTGTAGATACTCCTGCATATCAGGTAGCTTTTGCTCATTTAATGTTTAATGTTGTTACTGTCATAGTATTTCTTCTTTTGTTAAAGCCTTTTGAAAAATTAGTTGTATTTCTTGTAAGGGGTGATGAAGAGGAGGTTCTTTTTAAAACAAAGTATATTAATGAGGACGAAAAGAAGAGTACCAAGGAGAGAATGGGTGATATCAAAAAAGAACTTGTATATTCAATTGAGAATGTTGTGAAGATATATCAGAGAGCGATTTCAATTTTCTACAATGATTCTGGAGCTATATCGATGGAGATAAAGAAATTTGAGACTTTGAATGATTATTTGGATGATGAAATTTCAGCTAGTATTTTGAAATTGACTAAGACTGTTCTTTCTAAGGAGTATGCTAGTCAGACAGTTATGTTAGTAAAGATTTCCAATACAATTGAGCAGATTGGTGATTTAGGTACAGACTTCTCAAAAATTTTTGTAAATATGCATGCATTGGGTATGAGGAAGGAAGATGTAAATATTGAGAAGTTGACTAGTATATACAACAAGTTGATTGAGTTGTTTAGGTATATTGAGAAGGAAATAAATGATTGTAATGAAAAGGAGTTAATTGATGTGAAGGCAAAGGAAGAGGAAATATATGCTTTGATTAGGGAGGAGTATGATATCCATGTTAAGAGGTTACAAAGTGATGCAGATTATGATGGCTCTATATTTGTAGATGCAATGTCAATCATTGAATTATCTGTCTCTAAAGTAAGGGATATTAGAAAATTACTTTTAAAACAGGTTAAAGAAGGATACGGTTCAGTTGATTAACCGAGCATCTCCCCTATTGATCTTCCCTTGTTTATTCTAAATATTATTTCTGCAAGGTAGTCGTCTATTGAGAGTTCTTTGAACCATTTGTTTTCTTTTAACATTTCTTTACTATGGTATGTAGCATCAGTTCCAATTACGGAATCAATGACTCCCTCTTTGTATAGTTTGGAGAAATTTTCAATAGCTTGGCCGTTTAGTAATGCTAGTGTACAAACTGTATGTATGCTTCTTGCTCCTTTCTCTTTTGCCCTCTCTACCGCTCTAATCAATGTCCCTCCTGTGTCAATCATGTCGTCTACGATGAATACATCTTTGTCCTTTATATCTCCAAGTATTTCAATTTTTTCTACACAGTTTGCTTTGCTGTAGCTTCTTTCTTTGTATGCAAATGCGATGTCTGTACAGAGTGATTGTGCAAAGTAGTTTGCTCTTTTTGCTCCTCCTAAATCAGTAGGCATTATTGTTGTTTCGTCTGGGTTTTTAATGAGTTTTTTTAGGTAAGGTATGAGAACATATCCTCCTCTTAGATTATCTATCTTTGCTCTTCTAAAGAATCCTTGTATTGCAGAGTTGTGTAAGTCTACAGTAATGATGTGGTCTGCTCCCATTTCTCCTTCTAATTCCCATGCTACTCTAGCAGCTGTTATACCTTCTCTTCCATCTTGTTTGTCTTGTCTTGCATATGGGTATGATGGTAGTACTACTGTTATTCTTCTTGCATCGCATCTTCTGCATGCATCTATTGTTGTGTACAGTGATCTGAGATTTTCGTCTACGGACATTCCTTCTGAGTGATTTTCTACATCTTGTACGATATATACATCTCTACCTCTAATGCTTTGGTTGATGCTGTTTTTAATTTCTGTATTCGCAAATATTGTTTGTGTTGAGTCTATGAGTTTTACACCGTTTTTTGTTTTAGGGGATAGTTTTTTTACAATTTTTTTAGCGAGGGATTTTCCTGATGGACAGGTAAGTAGTGAAAGTGTTACTCGTGGTGGCATATTTTTGTTTTTTAAAAATAATACTTGTCCAGTGTACTACTAAATTTTGGTTTTGTAAAAATTTTGATTATTACATCTGATAGTAATTGACTATGCGATATGTTTTACATATAATTTCACCAAGTTATCAAAGACTATGAACTTTTTCCCAATTTGGTTGCCTATGGAAAAAGGGAGTCAATGGCAAAACCGATTGATAATAATAATTAAATTATTATTATTTAATCGGTATGAAAGGAAAATTAATAGCCTTTCTGTTACCAGTAGTGTATGTCTTTACATTACTATTGGTTGTTTCTCCAAGTAGCGTGAGTGCTCATTACAAACCAGATGATGGTGAATGGAGAGACTCATCCTCATGTATTGCTACTGCTTGTGGTTCTTCTATTGGAGAAAAAGAGCAGACTTATTTTGATAAAGTAAGATCTGAGAGATGTGAGACTAAAACATTTACATATTCTGATAGTGCAAATGGTTCCTGGGCTAACTGTCCAACTGGATATGAAATATCTGGTAGAAATGATGAAAAATGTGTAAAGAAGGAAATGAGATATGCTGATTACAAAGGAAACCCATGGTTAAAACAATGTTCTTCTAATTCAAATGACTATACAAGTAGAGATTCTAGAAAACCATGCTCTATGCTAGTTATTGTAGATACTAAAGACAGAGTTTGGGTACCTAAAACGGTAACTGTAGATGTTGCATATGGTCTTAAATCAAATGATAGAAATAAATGTCATAGACCAACAGCAGAAAGCTTAAATATCCCTTCATATGCGAGACATAGTTACTATACTATGCTTCCTGAATTCATTAGAGATTCAATTGTAGAATATAACTTTGTTGAAACAGAATTCACAAAGCAAGTAGCATGTAACGATGCTGAAATAGAAGTATGTCCTGATGCTGGTGTATGTCCTACCAATTGTGGTTATGCAGGTGGAGATGAAGTTGCAGACGGTGAAGGTGGAACTATAGTATGTCCAGCAATCGAAGCATGCCCTGCTGAAGGTGTATGTCCAGCAACATGTGGATATGAGGGCGGTGAAGTAGCAGATGGCGAAGGTGGATACAAAGTATGTCCTGCTATTGCAGCATGCCCTGTAGATGACGAAGGTGAAGTACAAGGTGTTACTGATGAAGTAGAAGTAAAAGGTACTACAGATGTAGTCCTAGCTGATACAGGTGCATCAGATAATACATTGGTATACTTAGTAGAAGGAATATTAGTATTAGGAACACTAGTATCTTCTGCAATGTTTGTAAAAAAGTATGCTATCTAATTAATAATAGATATTAATTAAAAATTGCAGTACTCTACGGAGTACTGCTTTTTTTTAACTAAACAATATATAATCAGATATGAAAAAATACATATATCTCTCCATACCAATCACCCTACTCATTGCTACAATCATATTTACAATATGTGTATTCATACCTGCAGTAAAACCGTACGAAGTAGTAAATATTGAAACAAAACAAATACAAAACACAGAACAAGTAGAAGAAGAAATTCAAACACTTGATGTACTACTAGGAATGCAAAAAGATCAAACAACAGTACTAGATGCAACAATACTAAACAGAGACCTACCGTCAAAATGGAAAAAGAAAAAAATATTCTTTAAATATACATACATAGGTGAATATGATTCCAATACACAAAAGAAATTAGATGATCTTTTACACAGTGAATACAAATGGCAAAAACAATTGGATAGTAATGGGAATATTGTTTTTGGTGGAATTATTCTTGCTAAAGATGGTACATACCAATTACATACACACAACAGTTTTACAAAAGGTAACAGATTCTTCTTACTAGGTGATCTTTTAGACAGATATTACAGTGAAGGAAATCTCATAGGTACTCAGATACAACTAGATGAAAATATATTGGAATGTATCTGGGAAAAAGATACAGAAGTAATACAAGAAAGTACTGTACCATATGCTGACCTCATAATATCTACTTGCTTAGAAAGATATGGAGACAGAAGATTAGTAAGTGGTTGGCAAATAGTTAAGAACAAATGATGATATAATTGAAAAATATGAATACAGAGTTAGAAAAAAACTCTGCCCCAAAGATAGTTGAGATAATTGAAGAGAATGAGATAGAAGCTGTTGCTTTAGATATTGATAATACTCTTGTTAAAACTGCTGATTACTATGATCATGCAATATTTGAACTTGGAATAGATATTGCAGAATTTTCCTTAATTACTAATTCTTCAGAACAGATAGCGAAGGAATTTGTTGATACAGTTACACAGATTTTTACTGAGAGAAACTTCAAACCAATATTGATACAAGATCTTTGTATTCAAGCATTGGGAAGATATTTCAAAGATGATGTTGATACAAAATTAATACAAAATGTTCAAGCTACACTATTCAACTTCTACAACGAATCCCCTCTTCCATATCAGGTTACAAAAGAATTTTTACAAACTCTGAAAGTTGTTAATGTAAAAACAGTATTACATTCTCATGCTCAAGAAGAATGGACTAGAATGAAAGCTGATTTGTTGGGAAGTTTGGTTGATTCGAGAATCCCTTTCCTTGCAACTGACATGACCTTAGAAAAAGACCCTGAGAGTTGGCTGAAGGCTGTAGAAATTGTTGAAACTGGTATCGCTAGGAGTATGGTCATTGGAGACAACTTCTTTGCAGATATCCTTCCAGCGATTGAAGCTGGTTGTAAGAATCTTGTATGGATTGATAGGTGGGGAAAAGGATTACCAAAAGAATATATTGTTCCTGAAGATATTAATCTGTTCGTGGTAAATGATCTATCAGAACTATTGTAAGAATATTGTTTCTTTTAATGCCATTATTCTTCTTACCTTCTCATCTATTAAACTTTCTGAGATATCTCCATTTTTTACAGCATTTAAAACAGTATTGTATGCCTCTGCTTGCTCATCTGGTATCCCTGTAAAAATCAAAATATCATTACCTGCTAATATTGCTTTTAATGTAGATTCTGAAATTGAATGATTGTTCTTTAAAGCTTTCATCTGGATATCGTCAGTGATTGATACACCCTTAAAATTTAGTTCATTTCTTAAAATATCAGTCACAAAAATTTTTGAGAGAGATGCAGGATCTTCTGATATCTTAGGAAAAAGGATATGTCCTATCATTACTGCTGGAACATTTGATTCTGTAAACAATGATTTAAAAATATTTAAATCAGAAATAATGTCTTCTCTAGAAGAATTTACCATTGAAAGCTCTTCGTGTGGATCTTTAGATGCGTTTGTATGACCAGGAAAATGTTTAATAACTGGGATTATACCTGCATCATTGTATCCATCTATCATTGATTTTGCTAATTCTAAATTGTCTTTTCTAAATACTCTGTTGTACAAAAATGAATCTTTAGATTCAACAACATCTACAACTGGAGAAAAATTCATATTAATACCAAAATCTTTCAATTCTTGACCTCTGTTTCTTGCAATCTTGTATCCTTCTTCGTATGTAGTTATTTCTGTTTGAGGAGTTGTTTCTTTAACCATAGGAGTCTTTATCCTAGATACTACTCCACCTTCCTGATCTATTGAAATGAAAAGAGGTGTTTTGCTTAAATCTTGCAAATCATTTGTTAAAGATTTTAATTCTTCTTCATTCCCAATATTGTATCCAAAGAGTATGACACCACCTATGTATCTTTCTTGTATCATTTTGGAGATGTAGTAGTCTGGTTCTGTTCCCCAAAACCCAAAAATGAATAGCTGACCTACTTTTTCTTCTAGTGTCATTTGGGAAATATCTATCGGTTCAGAAACTTTTTCTGTTATTTGAGTTTGGGAATTATCAGTCGTTGGTAATGATTTTTTGAAGGTATATGCAAAGTAGAAAACTATTGAGAGGAAACATATGTAAAGTAAAATCGTTGTAATTATCTTAGATCTTTTACTTACCACTTTGGTATATGTTCAATTTATACTATAATACTACCTCAATTAATTAAGAATGGAAAGTAGAATATGCCAATAGATAAAGGTGATTTTATTCAAAGTGTTCATTCCAATAGAGCAAGGAGGGCTAGATTAGGTCTTGATCCAAATGGCTCTCAGGTAATTAAATGTGAACACAGAAGTTGGTGTGCTTTTAATAGAGAAAATGCATACAACAAAGTAATAAAGAATATCTCAGGAAGTGATGTCTCTGGAGAAGAATTAAGAAACATTGTTGAAGGAAAACTTTTTGATGAAATTCTGGAAGAAAATTCTCTTGGCGGTTTGATTCAAGATGAGATTTCAGAACAGTATATAATTGGTAGAATTCCATGTAAATTTGAAGATTTTGTAGATAGAATCTTAAATTGTGCAATTGTCGAAGAAGAGGATTAAAAAGTATTAGACTTTTTAAATGACTGGAGGTGTAACTGTATTTTGATTGCTGTAATTACTTATTCTTTCTCCTACAATTGGAGCTGTAAGCTGTGCGAATATGTATGTCCCTATTCTTTCTCCTGCATGAAGCACAATATCAAAATTACCATTATTCTTTATTTCCAATACAGAGGTTTCTTGATTGAATGGAACTCCATCTAAAACCATTGCTGTTGTATGAATGCTTAACCCTATTCTTGCAAGTGTTGATCTACCATCGATTATTGTCATGATATCTTTACTAGTGTTTACACTCTGTTTTGTAGAACCTAATATGAATTCGTTAGGTTTGAGTGTGTATGGGCTTGTTAAGAGATCGTGAGTTGCATATTGTGGTTGTACAGGGTTTGTAAAATCTATTGTTTGGTTTGGGAGTGGAATGAGAAGTGAGTCTCCAAGGTTAAAACTAATACCGGCACTTTCGATATTCAAATCCCCTATTATCTTTATCTTACCATCCTGTATGTACTGCTGAATTGTTTGATTTGAAAGAAACATGGTTTTCTTCTCTGATATTATTTTTAATATATTACAGTATATCCACAGAAATTTGTATATGCTTTCCTTTCGTCTGCCTTGTGCTACAATGGATGTGTATAATTTTAGTATATATACATATGGGATACATAGATAATATTGAGGAGAAAACATTGGAGAACAGTAATTTTAGAAAAGTTCTTTTTACAGGTAAGCATATGCAGTTAGTAGTTATGTCTTTGAAACAAAGTGAGGATATTGGAGAAGAGGTTCATGAGAGTGTAGATCAGTTTTTTAGAGTTGAGCAAGGAGAAGCTAAATTTGTAATTGATGGTGAGGAGAGTATTGTTGGTGAGGGTATGGTTGCAATAGTTCCAGCTGGCTCTATGCACAATGTTATTAATGCTTCTGATTCTGAAGATTTGAAACTTTACACTATTTATTCTCCTGCGAATCATCCAGAGGGCACTATTCATGCTACAAAAGAGGAAGCTATGGGAGCTGAATCCAAGGAGCATGGTGATGCATAATCTTTTTATGTATTGAAATGGAATTGGAGCAAGATCCTACAAATGAAGAAAAGTTTAGGTCATATATATCATATCCAGATGGAAGGAAAGTGCTTTTCTCTACTGATGCTGATGTTGCTCATGAGAAAATTATTGAGTTAGCGAAGGATGATCCTGAAATTAGAGGTAGGATTTCAATTTCAGGTTCAGATGTTCATGCTTTTCTAAAGGGTGAATTCAATTATGCTTTGTCAGATACCACTATTCAAGATGAAGAGCGAAGAGGGATTATGAGGTTTGTAATGACTTCTAGTCTTAACTATCTTTTTAGCTCAATAGATAATGAGAAAAGTGAAGAGGAGCTGAAAGATCGTTTTGAAAAAACAAACTACTTTCTTGGTGAGATATTGAAATGCAAGAATAAAAAACTGTGTGATTTGTTTGAAGCTGGTTTGGATTACACTGCAATTAACCATAGTATTAATATGTCTGCACTTTGTGTGAATATGTATACAAGGAAAGAAGAGCTTGTTACTTTAGTAAGTTCATTTAAAGATGTTAAGAATGGTTTTCTTAAGCCAGAAGATATAGAACGGGCATTGTCCTTGTTGGATATTATTGGAAAGATAGATCCATTAATTATTGGACAGGCTGGTCTTTTCCATGATGTAGGAAAAGCAAAGGATCGGGAGCTGTTTTCCTACGATGGTAAGTTCTCTGATGAGCAAAGAGAGAAGATGAAAAAGCATCCAGAAGATGGAGTTAATATTCTTAAGAAATGTGGAGTTACAAACAAATTGGTACTTGGAGCTGCTCATAACCATCATCGAAGATTTGATAATACAGGCTATCCTGAATTAGATAATGAGTACCCATTAACTGAATTTGATCTTCTAATTGGTTTAGTAGATTCTTTTGAAGCGATGACCTCTGCTGCTAGAGGTTACAAGTCTCATCTTGATATGAAAGAAGCATTGTTAAAGCTTAGGAGTGAGATAGAAAGTAATCCTGCTAATCCAATATTCCCGAAACATATATTTCTTCTTTTTATACTTTCTTTGGGAAAAGATAAAAAGAAAGAAGCTTAGTTTTTCTTTGAAAAGGTTTTTAAACTAATCCCACTCAATACAAGTGATATTGTAAATACTATTGCTCCAAAGAAGCATGGACTCAAGAATGGATTCTCTAAACCTGCAGAACACCCTACTGTGCAAGCTTGTTGATTTGTCCAACTTGTAAATTCCTGAAAGAAGTTATACCAAGCGAATATTGTACCTGAAAGCAATATAACGAATTCTGCTATTAAGAGATTTTTCATAATTATATTGTTTAATTTATATATCCATTGTATCACTTCTACTCTATTACCCAAGGAATGCCGTGTTTAATACAATTAAGATACAAGTCAGGATACTTTTTGTTGTAGTTTTCTCTCGCATGAATTATCAAACGATCTGTCGGTATGTTCTGTATTGTTTCTAGTGTATTCCCTGATTTTTCCATATGTTCTAAATCGGCAACGATACCAATTTGGCTATACTCTTTTACTAGATCATAGATATCTGAAGGATTCTCTAGTATTTCAAAAGCTTTCTGAAAATGAGGATTTGTGAAAGACATATTTTCAAAGAATATCTTCTCATCTAAAATCTTCGTTATGTTATTTAAATATTCAAGTATCTCTGGTAATTTTTTTAGCTGACCATTAGAAGCAAAATACAAAACATCAGGATGTAGAACAATTTCTTGTTTTTTCCCATGATTTTCTAAAGATCTTTTCAAAAGTAAATTAGTAATATATTTCAAAGGGTCATATGTTGTTCCTGGTTCTACCTCTGCTCCATTTATTTCTTTTGGAGATTTTGTATATGTTTGTGGAAAGTATTCTCCAAAAAATCTATCTCTATTGGATACCTTTTTGAATTCTTTCTCGATACTTTCTTTTTTTCCCTCTGGTAATTTCTCTAAAGTACGATCAAACTCAATCATTGCCATCTCTTTACCAACCTCTCTCGTCTCGGGTATGAAGTAAGGTGCTGTATTACCAAAATCTATGGGAATGGAATTCAAAGTTTCTTGTCTCTGAATATGCATTAATGAAAATGGTGCATGATATATTACAAGTGGTGTTGAAGATTTAATAGAACCTGTTTCTTGGGTCTCTTGTGGATATGAAAAAACCTCAGAATTATTCTCAGGCATTATTGTATTTGTAAAAATTATTGTACTCTTCTATTGTATTTACACTTATGTATGATTGAATATTCATAGGAATAGCTTTAACTGTCTTTCTATTCTTTATGAGAATCTCAAGAAGATCGTTTTCTCCAAATATTCCTAAGAAATCCTGTTTTAAAGATTCTTGATATATTTCTTTAAGTGCATCAACTTTAAGAATGTTCTCTCCTAGACTATTTACAAGTGAAAGATTAGTTTCTTTGTTTGTATAGTAGTAGTTTTCTTCTTTTAATTTACATCCTAGGATATTGTTATTTTCATCAACTAGTATGTTCTTCTCTACTTTTATATCATTACTTGTAAGTATCTGGAAATCTATGTTTTGTTCTTTAGCATTATTTAAGAAAACAGAATAATCAAAGTAGGAAATCGTATCACCGTTTATTGTGTATATATAGTTTGTGTCTCCAATAGAGGAAAGTAAATTACAAAGTGTTTTACCATGTCCATTTGGTTGTAGTTCTTCTATTAAGGTGACTTTGTCTTTGTATCTTTCAACTATCTTAGAGAAATGTTCATATCCATATGTATGATTTACATATATATGTGTAGCACCAAGGTTTAAAAGTTTCTCAATATTTATCTCTAAGAAACTTTTACCATTGAAACTTAACAGAATTGGTTTAGGAATATCTTTTGTATATGGCATTAATCTTGTACCTTTACCTCCACAAAAAACGAAGCCTACTAGTGATTCTATCATTTTTACTATTGCTAGAATTAGATTACAAGAATTTACAATAGTATATATTATCTTCTAGAAAAAGGAGAAGCAAGAGTGTCTTCAATTTATTGTTGGTTAGTGAATTCTTTTCTTTACATCTTCCCAATTTACAATATTCCACCATTTTTCAAAGTATGCCCCTCTATCATTCTTGTAGTCTAGATAGTAGGCATGCTCCCATACATCATTTACGAGAATTGGTGCGAATCCATTTATACCTAAAAGATTATGATTCTGAATTTGCATTATGAGTAAGTTATTCTGTGAATCCTTTAGTAATGCTACCCACCCAGATCCTTCTACTGCTTTACCAGCTTCTGTGAACTCTTTTTTAAAAGCATCAAATGAACCAAAGTTTGAAGAAATCATATCCTCAAGTTCTTTGTCTGGCATATTATTCTCTGTATATGGTTTTAAATTTTGCCAGAATAGCTCATGCAAGAGATGCCCATTAAGATGGAAACTTAAATCTCTCATAACGGCTTTGATGTTTGTCTCTACTCCATCTTCTCTAGCTTTCTCTAGTAATTCTAATGCTGTATTTGCTCCATTAATATATGCCTGATGATGTTTGTCATGGTGCAATTCCATTATTTGTTTCGAGATGACAGGTTCTAAAGCTGTATATTCGTAAGGTAATGGAGAAAGAGTATATCTAATGTTTTTCATGGCAGTATGATAAAAATTTAGCAGTAATGTATTATACCATTTGGTTCAAATCTGCATTTTAGGCTATATCCTCGGTAGAAAGACACCTCTATACTATTTGTTCTTAGGGTGATATAATGAATCTTCGTTTAATGTAGATTCTTCGAGATAAGCACCTATACGGTTTAAATTTTATTTTCGGTTTCTATAAAAACAGAAAATAAAATAAATAAATACAACCGTGGGATATAATCACACAAATAATGGCGGATACCGCCCAAATAATAGATTTTCTTCTTCTAGAAATAGAGGTAGAAGATATAGTCAAAAACCTTCTACAATTAATATTAACCAATTAATTGCAAAGGCTGTTGATGCTAAACCTGAAAATATATTTGTAGATGACTACAACTATTCTCAATTTGATATCTCAGATATTCTTAAGAAAAATATCTACAATGTTGGATATAGTAGCCCTACTAAGATTCAGTATCAAACTATACCCGAGATATTAAATGGAAAAGATATTCTTGGTATCGCAAGTACTGGTTCAGGTAAAACTGCAGCATTTTTAATCCCAATGATCGATAAGATTTTTAAGGATAAGGATAACAAATGTTTAATTGTAGAACCTACTAGAGAACTTGCTATGCAAATTCAAGATGAGTTTAAAAAACTTTCTGCAGGTACAGGATTACAAAGTGTTTTAATTATGGGTGGAAATAGTATGCAGACACAAATCAGTATGCTAAGAAGAGATCCAGAATTTGTAATTTGTACACCAGGAAGATTAAAAGATATATCTCAAAGAGGATATATTGATCTTTCAATCATAAATAATGTAATTCTAGATGAAGTAGATAGAATGTTGGATATGGGTTTTGTTGATGATATTAAGCATATTGTTAATAGCTTAGATGATTCAAGACAATCTTTATTCTTCTCTGCTACTATGGATCGAAAATCTGAGGATGTTGCTAATACCCTTCTTTCAAACCCAGTTAAGGTTGAGGTTGAGAGACAGGAAGCTGGTAAGTTTGTGGACCAAGATATTATTAGATTAGAACAAGGACAGACTAAGTTAGAAGTATTAACTGAATTGCTTAAGAAAGATGAATTAGAAAAGGTATTAATATTTACATCTACAAAATGGGAAGCAGACAAGCTTTGTCAAACTTTACAAAGAGATGATTTGTATATTGAATCTTTGCATGGTGGTAAGAGACAGAATCAGAGAAGTAAGATCATTGAAAGATTTAAGAGTGGAAAAATTGATGTTTTAGTTGCTACGGATGTTGCTTCTAGAGGTCTTGATGTAAACAATATTTCTCATGTCATTAATTATGATATGCCTCAGACATATGAGGACTATACTCATCGTATTGGTAGAACAGGCAGAGCTGGTAAAAAAGGTTTTGCTCTTACTTTTGTTTAAAAAATACAAGATATTTTTTCATACCTTTGAATTCGTCTATACCGTTTAGGATTTCTTTCCAATTAGTATGTGTTGGACCTTTTTCAAGGTCAGGTCTTGCATATACTTTTGTTTTGTCTTCTGGATCTATGAATGCAAAATGGACATAGCTTACTCCACTTCTTGTATTGTTAACTATATCATCTAGTGTTTTTGGATTTTCAATTTTCTCAATATCAACTAAAACAGATACTATCTGAGATTGCATAGCCTTCTGAGCATATTCTTCTTCCGAGATATTTGCTGAAGTGTTTGAGTCTAGCTCTATTCGACTAGTTTCAATTAGTTGTTTTGCGAGTTCATTTGGATTTACAAGTGTTTCTTGATCTTTTAATCCAATCATATATGATACAAAACCAGCACAATTTCTGTATGTAGAGTTGTCTTGCAAGGAGGTGTTAAATTTTTCTTCGATACTTTCTGATTCTTTTTCTGTGGCTATCATCTCATCCATATTTCATTCTAACAGTTTTCAATCGAATAGAAAAATACTATTAATGTTCGCTATGTTTTGATTTTTAATGTAGCCTTATTAATAATATTATTTTTTTTACATATGGAAGAAAAATTAAAAAATCTTCGCATATTTAATTTAGTAATGGCCTTCTTTCACTTTGTACAGGCCATTGCAGTTCTTCTAATTAGTGATCCAGACAAGGGTGTTGTTCCAATAACAATTGGATATTTAAGGTTTGATACAGTTGCACAAAAGCTTTCTCCTGCTACTGAGCAAATAGGTGAAGTTAATTTAGCTTGGTTTGTTGTTCTATTCTTCTTGATGAGTTCATTCGCTCATTTGTTCATATCAACAATATATAGGAAGAGTTATGAGAAAAATCTGCTATTGGGTATTAACAAAGTAAGATGGTTTGAGTATGCATTGAGTGCTAGTGTAATGATGATAGCGATAAGTTTGTTGTCTGGGATTTATGATCTTGGTAGTTTGGTTATGATCTTTTCTCTTGATGCATTGATGAATCTTTTAGGTTTAGCAATGGAGGTTCATAATTCAGGACAAAACAAAGTTAATTGGTTAACATATATATTAGGGTGTATTGCTGGTGTTGTTCCTTGGTTGGTATTTGGTATTTATGTCTATGGAGCAAGGGAATTTGGTGGTGGTAATATTCCTGATTTTGTATATTGGATCTATGTTAGTATCTTTCTTTTCTTTAACAGTTTTGCTGTTAATATGGTATTGCAATATATGAAGATTGGTCCATGGAAGGATTATCTTTATGGTGAGAGAGTATATATTATCTTGAGTTTGGTTGCTAAGTCTTTGTTGGCATGGCAAGTATTTGGAGGTACTTTGAGGCCATAGAGAGATTCGCAGGTGCGTCATATCATATATAACGCACCTGTTGTGCATTGGAATTATTCCTTTGCCATCTCTACTGTTGCAATACTAGCTGGGTTTCCTTGGTGATTACCAATAATGAATGAGTAGATTGTTACAATCACCACTATTGTGAGGAAGAGCCCACCTTTTTCTTTGATTATCCCTATTTGGGTAAGTAGTCCCAGTAAAATGGGAGTAACTCCTACAAAGATAAATGTTGTTCCCCAACCGAATCGTTTTTCTTTTACGATTAGGTCTATGCCTGCTAAAATCATTAGCAAGTATAAAATGAGCATTACTATTACTATTGGTGATATTGGTTCTGGTTCCATACAAATCTCCTTCTAGATAGTATTTTCTTGTATTGCATACAAGAAGAGTTAAAAGACGAACGAAGTCATCTTCTAATTCCTTGTTGTATTAAATTTTAATGAGCTATTTGGGTTGGACCTGGAGGTTTATGGGTTGGTGGTAGAAATATCTACACTGTAACCCTACTCCAGGTCTGTACCGCACCCTTTTATTTAAAGCTGAAAAATCATTCGTATTTGAAGCCTTCGTGGATATCCGAGGAAGATTCTTCTTCCGCAGGGGGTGTTTCCACCTGGACTTTTGAGCCATCGCCCATTTTTACTTCATTGGGTTGTTCCATTCTTGGTTTCCCTTCTTGTGGTTTCTTGAATTTGAGCATCTGATATGAGTGTACGATTGCAAAAACAACTGCAACCATAGAGGTTACATAGCTTTTCGCAAAGAATGCGGCAATGCATGCACCGAAAGAAATGAAAAATTTTACCATTAAGATATATGGCTTGTATTTTTCCTTTACTTCTTTGAAAGATATCATGTACAACAGAACATATACAAGGACCAATACCAGTAATATTATTGTAGAAATCTTTTCTGTGCTCATTACTTCAATCTCCCTTTTTCTTGGATTTGTGGTACCTGAGTATCTCGTACAAGAACAGTACTACAAAGAGCAAATCAATTACATATACCTTTAAATATCCTGCGATAATAATAGCCCATGTAAGAACTGCTAATTTTGCTATTAAAAGATCTTTCTTGTGTTCTGCTGATTCTTTGGTGTGGAATACCAGTATTATATACAGTACTATGACTACAAATAAGGCAATGCAAGCAAATACCTCTTTTATACTCATATCCTTTCTCCTTTCTTTGAATGATTTTTTGTCTAACGATTAACTTTGGTAACACAGTATGTAATCAAAGCTAATCGTTAATACAGTTTTAAATTGTAAAAGTGCAATATGCTTATTATATCAAGCTTAGTTTGAGATATCTAGAGTGAGTTCTTGTACTTTTTGTTTTTTTGTTGTATTTTATATAGACCATATAGTTAACTTATATAGCCTTACTACTATGGAAAATACTAGTTCTGAATTATTGAAGGATGCAAGAAAATATTCATTAACAGGAAAGTATGGTGGCGAGTTACAAGGTGTATTTCAAGGAGAGTTGTATTTTCTAAGCGATGGAAAGATCGTTGGATATATGTATGATGATGGAAATATGTCAAACCGAAAAATCATCTTAGGTAAAGAGGATGGAGATTATATACAATACTGGAAAATGTTGCCTCTTGAAAACATGGAATATCCAATTGTATGCAATTTTGAGAAAAAGAATAATGTCTACAAAGGTAAGTGGATAGCATTTAACAATCTTGATGACTATACAACTATGTGTCTTGATATTCCTGAAATTTCTGAAGCTATGTTTGCAACTGATGAAGAAGAAGTTCGAATATTAGCAGGGATAGATAATGAAAGATTAGAAAAATATCTTGATTCAGGTTTGATGATAGCTATTAACAAATATGGTTCTAAGTGTTCCTTAAATTTAAATCCTTTAACTTAATATGGCACTTCAAGATCCTGAACTATTAAAGGAAAGCGAGATTAAACATTTCAATCTTACTTGGTCGAATGGAAGTCTCTTTTATGATGGATTTGTTCATATTTCAGAAGATGGTAAATGGGTTGGTTCTATGCAAGGTGCTTTTGAAGAAGAAAACCCTTCGGAAGAGAGAAAGATAGTTTTAGGTATAGAAGATGCAGGTTTACTTAGGTTATGTATAATCGGTAAAATTTCAGAGAATACTCAAATGCTATTAGTATCAACTCTTCAACAAGGAGATATCTATTCGGGTAATGCTCTTCTTATGGGTGATTCAAGAAAATATCTTTCACTTGCTAAGAATGTACCCGAGATTTTTGAATCATTTTTTCTTCCAGAGAAAAAAGCATTAGAAACACTATCAGTAGTTCCAAAGGAGAGGTTCTTGAAAGGATTTGAAGAGGTACTAAGAGGTGATTGGTATACCACTTTGGAAAATTGCTCTGCTTGTTCTTTAGATTTTCAAGATCCTGAATAAGAAATGTCAGTCTGAAGTAGTATTTATTTACCTTGCTACAGTTACCTAAATTTTTTTCTTTGTAAAATGGAAAAATCTGAGTTATTAAAAGAAGCTAAGAAGTATGGACTATATGGGATGAACGAAAGTGAATTAGGTGGTTCATTTAGTGGAGAACTGTATATCCTTTCCGATGGTAAAGTTGTTGGTAACTTCTTTGATGATGAGAATCCAACAGAAAGAGGATTGTTTTTAGGTATACAAGATGAAGGAGAAAATCTGGTATTTTGGAATCTTTTCTCAATGCGAAATCAGAAGTATCCAAGTGTGTATAGTCTCTGCTTGTACGAAACGGTTAAGAATTTAAAAATTGGAGGTGATGAGTGGAAAAACTATATTGGTAAGTGTTTGCCTTTTGGAAAAGCAGATGTATATGCAGAAATGCTTTCTAAGATTCCAGAAATTACTGAAGCTATGTTTACTAAGGGAGACTATTTGAATATTCTCGCAGGTATTGAAATAGAAAAGTTAAAACCATATTTACATGATAAGTTAATAGAGGCTGTTGGAATACATGGAGATTCATGTTCTTTAACTTTACAAAATGAAGGAGAAATTTAGCCTGAAGCATAAATCAGTATACTTGCTTCAGTTACTTAAATTTTAATTTATTTAGAATGGAGAAATCCGCTCAAGAACTGCTCAAAGATGCCCAGAAGTATCGTATAGAAGGTGGTATTAATGGTAATCTGGCCACCAGATTCGAAGGTAATATTATGGAATTACCGGATGGCAAGGTGATAGGGATTGTAAGAGATTGTAGAGAGAAGGATATTAGGAAGTTAGTTCTAGGATTTAAACATTCTGGATTTATTTCTTTTTGGAAGATGGCACATTTTGAAGATGGTATCTGTCCTGAGATATATAACTGTGAGGGTTTTAATACTGGTGGTTATGTTGGTAGGTATGATCCCTATGATAATCTAGAGAGATATTATCAAATGACTGTAGATATTCCTGAGATTGAGCAAGCTTTGAATGCTTCTGATGAGGATGTTTTTACTCTTTTAGCAGGAGTTGATTTGGAAAGGATTGAAGAATATTTGGATCCAATATTGATTGTGGATTTAAATATTCATGGTAAGGTATCAGCTTTCAGGTTAAAGGAAGAATAAATTGAAGCCTGAAGCCGTTGGTCTAAGCCTTGTACGGCTTCAGGTTTGTAACATTGAAGATTTCTATTCTTTTGAAGTTATGGCTTCTCTTCTTTGAGAATTTCTTCAACAGAAATAGTTCCATCTTCAATACTTTCCAGGAAACCTTTGATCTCATTCAGAGTATCAGAAAGACCTTCCTGATCTGTAACATTTGCAGAAAGGATATTTCCCTCTGTATCTGTTACGGCCATGCCGAGTACTCCCTTAATTCTGGGAATATGTGTCTCGAAAATAGCCCTTTTTAAATTGTCTGGCTTTCCTTCCAAAATTGTATCTCCAATTATTACTCTTATCTTGTCGTTCATCTGCTCTCCTTCGTAATATGGATTGAATTTTGAATACCCATAGAATTATATCAAAAGAAATGTTGTTAAAACAGTACTTCTCTGTCTGTTACCAAGAAATGTGATACAATTTCATAATAATATTTTGAATTGTAGATATGATTGTAAACATCCTTCTCTTTTTACTCTTCTCCTTTGTTGGATGGATTATTGATACAGTATATACATCTGTATTTGTAAAGAAGAAATTCCAATTTTCAGGATATTACAAATACTTACCATTCTGTCCTGTATATGGTTTAGGTGGTCTACTAATACTAAATATGTTTATGTATTTTAAAGATTGCTCACCCTACTTTGTTGTCTTCATTACTACATTGCTAGTCATATTGTTAGAATATATTAGTGGGTGGTTTTGTGTTAAGGTCTTGAAGGAAAGATTGTGGGATTATACTAAGATGAAATTCAACTTGCATGGACATATTTGTTTGTTGATATCTTTCTATTGGTTTGCATTGGTTACTGCTTTGTATGTAATTATCGATATGTATATTGTTCAAATACTTAACATGATGAGCTATTTACAGGGTATATTTTCTTCATATGATTTGCCTCTTTCGGTAGTGTTCTTAATTGGTGTATATGCATTAACCATAGTGACTAGAGATAGGAGAATGAATAGCTATGCAAGTGAATACAGAAAGAAAATGAGTGAATTAGAGAATATGGTTAAAGAATTGGAGAAGAAGGTAAAACAGAGGATAGAATTCTAAGCATTTACAAGTTCAATTATATAATTACATGCAGCTGTAATTTCAGAAGACTTACCAGTTAATCCTGGTCGTCTATTTACTTCTAGTACATAATTTTTTCCTGTATCTTTGTGATTTACTACATCTACTCCAGCCCAATTTAGATTAAGTGCAACTGCAGAACGAGTAGCAATATCTAGTACATCCTTTGGAATATCTTGTAAATTTATGAAATTTTCAGTTGCTCCCAGTGCTACATTATTTCTATATTTATCACTAGTCCTTGTTCTTATACATGCAGATGTAGGTTTTCCATTTGCAACAACTATTCTATAATCAAAATCATTTGGTATATATTCTTGAAAGATATATCTATTGTATTTCTTTTTGTCTCTTATCGTTTTTTCTATCTCTCCCTTGCTATCTATTAAAAACACATTCTCTCCTAATGATCCGAGAGAAGTTTTAAAAATACAGGGGAAATTGCATATATCAACAATATCTGAAATATTTTCATTGTTAATTCTTAATCCATTATGGAAATATGTATTAGGTATTGAAATGTTATTTATTGCTAAAAAGAACATATCTGAGAGTTTTGTATTTGATATGTTTGTTTTGTTGTGGGGAATTCCTTCTGTTTCAAGGTATAGGTCAAGGATATATGCAATATGAGTTGTAGTCCAGCCTGATTGTATCCATATGTAATCATATTTTGCAATATCTTTATCTTTTATGCTAACTTTCATTTCACCATCAATTATTTTTATGATGATGTCTTTAATTGAGGCGATATCAAGTGTGATGTCATCTAGTTTGAGATCTTCTTGTATATTAATCTTTTCACTTTCATGGAGATTTATACCTATGGCTAGGACGGAGTATTTTGTATGCATAATATGTTGATATTATACCATTTTTGAGAGTACAAGGGTGAAAAATGTATTGTTGTATTATTTCTAAAATTTAATCATAATATATTGATAGATAATATAATTAAAAGAGATATGTTAAAGAACAAGACAATAGCTGTAGTTGTGCCTGCTTACAATGAAGAAGAACAGATAGGTATGGTTCTAGATAGTATGCCCGATTTTGTAGATCGTATCGTTGTTGTAAATGATAATTCAAAGGACAAGACAAAAGAGATAGTGCAGGAGTATATAGATAAGGATAAGAGTGTTGTCACCAAGTTAAACCATAAGGAAAGGGTTAAACCAAATAAATATAATTATGCAGATAGAGTTGTTGAAAAAATGGCCAAAGATGAAAAAAGTTTGTATACACCTTCTGAAATATCTACTGGTAACTCTAGAATTGTTTTAATTAATCATTTGAAGAATGCATCTGTTGGTGGTGCAATTGCTTCCGGATATAAATGGTGTTTGGATAATAATATAGATTGTACAGCAGTAATGGCTGGTGATGGCCAAATGGATCCTAGTGAGCTAGAGGGCATTTGTATGCCAGTTATTGATGAAGAGGTTGATTATGTTAAGGGTAATAGGTTGAAACATAGTTCTGCTAGTTTTGTTATTCCAAAAGTTCGTTATTTTGGTAATTCAATTCTTTCTCTCTTAACTAAGATAGCTAGTGGATATTGGCATGTTTCTGATACTCAAACTGGTTATACAGCGATATCTTTTGGTGCTCTTAAGGGTATTAGAATCTATGATATTTACAATTCGTATGGTTGTCCAAATGATATTTTAGTTAAATTAAATATCGCTAATTTTGCGATTAAGGAAGTAGAGATAAAGCCAATATACAATGTTGGTGAGAAATCTAAGATGAAAGTATTGAAGGTTATACCTAAGATTAGTTGGTTATTGTTTAAGTTGTTTTGGAAGAGGTTGTATAAGAAGTATTTATTTAGAGATTTTCATCCACTGTTTCTTCTCTATCATCTTTCTATTCTTTTACTCTTGATTAATATCCCGTATATGATTGCAGTTTTAAGAGATATCTTTGGTGAACATGTTGTATCTACTAATTCTCTAATAGCATTTATGTTTTTGAGTATTAGTGGTTTCCAATCATTGTTTTTTGCAATGTGGATGGATATGATGGACAACGAAAGATTACAGAAGTAACTAGAGAAGAGTTTTTAATTTCTCAAGTGTTATTTTAAATACTATGTTTGGTTTACCTCCAGCTGCAAGAAGATTCTCATTTTGATTAAATCCCTCTACTATGTGTGTTACTAGTTTCTCTTTATGTCCAAATGGTGGTACACCACCTATTGAATATCCAGTAATATTTTTTACTTCTTCTGCATTTGCCATAACTCCTCCTATTGATTTCAAGTCTAGTTTAACATTACCAGGTACTAGGTAAAGTTCAAAGGTATTATCTTTCTTAACGAGCAATGATTTAACAATATTTGATACTGGCACATTGTGTGTTGTAGCAGCTTCTAGGGCTGTTCTAGTTGGTTCTTCTGTCTCTATGAGTTGAATATCTATATTGTTTTTCTGTATATATTCTTGGAAGAGGTTCATATTTAATTTTTATATGTTATTAATTTCAGATTTAATTTCTGATCCAAAACTTTTTAATTCTGGAAGTAAAAATTCTTTTATTTTGTCTTTTGATTTCTCTGATTGAGAGTAGTCATTCTTAATCTCACATAGAACCCTTATACCATTGATAGTTACAATTCCAATATCTCCCCTTTCTTCTTGTGTATAGCTAATTTCTCCTTTTTCTAAGTCTATCATTCCAAAGTTATTGAATTCATCGAATTGTTGCTTTCTATCAGAGGAATCGCAAACAATGATATCTTCATTTGTTAGTATGCCTTCCTTTATGAGTTGAACAAAAAGAGAAAAGGAACTCTCTTCTACAATATTATCAAGTTTATTTCTGATTGGTTGCCCCCACTTATCTTGTCTAATTAAGAATTTGTCTAAGAAAATAATTAGTTTTTCATCTTTACCTTTTAATACTTCTATTCCTGCTCTAAGGTATGATTCCCAAGAGTAGAATGCTGGTGGAAGATAAGCTAATGCAAAGATATCTTTAGGAGGTACTAATGTTGAGTATCGCTCTATTTGAGAGTGTATTGGTTGTCTTTCATCATTGATTATTAAGAGTTTCATTTGTAAAGTGATTATATCATTTAAGGGGATATTCTAATATATTTCTTAAATACAAAGAGAGAAACAGTAGGTGTACCTTTTATTGATACACCTACTGGTGCGGTATGCAATTAAGCTGCCGCTATCTTCTCTTCCTGCGAATCTCTTTTCCAGCACAATAATGCCTTGTATCCATTGAAGACGAGAAAAAGGAAAATCATTGAGAAAATTACTCCCAAATCTGTCTTAATAATTCCCTTGGAAACAAGTGTAATTGTGATTAATACCATCAGTATTATTGCATAAGGCAAAATACCTGCTTCGTATTTTCTTTTGAGCATCAGAATGAGCCCAATTATTAGAGCAATTATGCTCAAAATACCTAAAAATACAGATATTTCTGGTGTGAGGTGCATGATATACAGATCCTTTCGAAGATAGTGTTACAAGAAGAGTTAAACGACGATAGAAATCATCATCTAATCACTTCTTGTATCTAAGAAATATATTGTTAAGGTGCAGTTTAGATCCTTAATGTATACATACATTATACCAAAAATGAGGGTAAAATACTATGGGGTACGACTCTCTACTCTCTTTATTTAGAATCTCTGACTTTCTTTTTACTAATATTCTTGAAATATTTTGTATAGAAAGTGATCAATTCATCTCTAAATGGATATTCAAGATCTTCTATTCTAGAAATATCAGCTAAGAATCTAAAATCCTTTATACTCCTCTTCTTCTCTAGAATATTATTAAGAAGAATATTTAAGTTCTCTTTAAAAATTTCTTTTTTATCTTGTTCATCTTCATATACTTTCCAGGAAAAATCTTTTTTGTAATTCTTAAGATATTCAATGTAAAGAAGATCTAATGTTCTTGTTATTACTTTGTCATATTCTGTTTTACTTGCTTTTTCTGTCTCCTCTGAGAGTAGTTTTGTTAGTGTTTGTAATATTGATACTCTTAGATCTATATATTGTTCCAAAATAGCATATTCCTCATATTGTATTTCTTCTGCGGATATTATTGTTGAGAAAGGATACAAATATGCCATTTTAATATTGATATCTTTCTCCTCTTGTATATTTTTTTGTAGATATTCAAAGATCTTTTTATTTATCAATACTTTCTCTTCAGTTGGTAGAGGAAATTTCTTGGAAAGAATTGTAGAATTTAAGGAAATGATCTCATTGAAAATATCAAGACCTTTTGGTGTCTTCTTGTTTAAGTTTGTTGATTGAAGAAGTAAATCGTCTACAAGATCATTTAAATCTTTAGAGGATTCTTTTTTGGAAGAATTATTTAAGAAGAATCTGAGTATTGTTTCTACGGATTGAAAAGCAATTCCTTCACATAATGGATAAATATCAAAAATTTTATTAAACAAAATTCTAGTAGTATTCCCATCAAGCTTATCGCTATTTTCTGCAACCTTCTTGAGAATATCAAACAAAGCATTTGTTTCGTCTGTATATGCTCTAATTTCTAAATCTTTTGGGCTCTTGAATTTATATAATCTATCATCTTTCTGATCAAGCTTAATTATTAAAGCTTCCATTATTTTTTGTATGCCTTCTGGATTGCTTTTTAAAATTCTTTCAAAATCAGTTACTAATATTTTAGTTGCATTTGCTCTTCTTAATTGAGGCATTTCTGATTCAATGAATGTTTCTTCTGTTGGTTCGTAGTTTATTGTTTCAATTAAGGATTCTAGTAAATATGCATTTCTGTTTTCTTCAATCTTTCTGTCTGTTTCACTCCTAGCATATGATGTTAGAGAATATATAGTCATCATCCCTGAAAGAATCTCAAATGATGCTGAAGATTGAGTTGGTATTCCCAAATAAATAATCAATTCATCTGTTTGTTTATTGTCTTCTTGAATTTCTTTAATTAGATCAAAATCTTCTGCTCTGTTCATTGAATGAATATGTTAAATTATTTTGCTTTCTTCTGTAACTTCGTAAAGTACCTTATATAGAAGGCAAGAACTTCTCTTTTGAATGGATTTGTATCTTTTTCTACAAGGGATATATCATTGAAAATAGATAAGGAACTAATTTTCAAGTTCTTTGATTCAAGTGTGTATATAAACTCACTAAGAGCTTCTTCAAATACTCCATTATCCTTTTGGTTCTCTCTGTGTAACTTAAAGAGTTTAGAAGAGCTTCCATTTATATATCCTTCGAACATTCCATTTAAAAAATTGATTGTTTCAAAGATATAGTTTGCATCTATATTACAGTCGTGAGGATTGAGAGATTTACTACTATATTCTAATTCTTCTAGATCAAATTTTCTTTGTTGTTCTAAAAGTTTTGAACTTTGCTCTGCTCTATTTTCATCCCCAATTAAAGTCCACAAAGATCTTGAAAAAGCTTTTCTTATAGCTGTATTTCTAGTTGCTCTTCTGTATGATGTTAAGAAATCATATATCTTTTTATCTACAAGCCATCTTTCATCTGGGTCCAAATTTCTTTCCATTGAAAGTAAATATGTAAATACTGGAGATATATCCACTAGTGTCTCCATTCCTTTTAGGGTTGATGTATTTACTTTTTTAACATTCTCTATGAGTTCATTTAACAAAGTATTGAATAGTGAATAGTTCTTAGTTTCTGCTGCTGCTTTGAATAGCTTTTCTGTTATTGACATTAATGATCCTTTAACATTGAAATCACTAGATTGAAAAGTTCCGAAAATTTGCTTTAATACAACTCTATCTGTTTCGTTATCAATACTATTAATATATTTTGGATATTCTAATATAAAGCCAATAAGTGCGGAAGTTTCTTTTCCATATGCTCTTTGTATTGGATCTTCAACTTCTTTTCTAAATTCCCTCTTCATAATATTTGGATCTTTCTTTGCTAACCTTTGCATTATTGCTTCAATTATATTGTGTGCTCCTTCTGGGTTCTTTTCTAATACTTGAGGAAATCCATTTGTTAATATATCAATTGCATTTGCTCTTCTTAATTGAGGAAATTCTTCTTCTCTTATTGTTTCTTCTGTTGGTTCATAATTTACTGCTTCAATTAATGACTCGAGCAAATATTCATTTCTGTTTTCTTCAATTATTTTGTCTGTTTTACTTTTTGAATCCGATATTGGAGAGTAGATTGTCATCATATTTGAAAGAATCTCAAATGATTTTGAAGATCCATTTGGTATTCCTAAACCAACAATTAATTCGTCTGTTTGATTGTTGTCTTCTCTAATTTCATCTAGTAGTTCAAAATTTTCTGATTGGTTCATTTTAGGAAAATATTAAATTATTTTTTCTCTGGCTTAAAGGTGAGTTTTTTAAGATTTGTAAAATAGGAAAGATAAAAATCCATTAATTCTTTCTTAAATGGACAATCAGGTGATTCAACTATGGAAGTATCTTTAAGGAAAGGAATGTGTCTAATGGCAATTCTTTCTCTTACAATACTATCTAAAAGATTCTGGAATCCTACATTAAACTTTTTAATATCACTTTCATTATCCTTATGTATTGCCCAAAGACCATTCTCTTTTATATATCCATCAATGTATTTCTCAAAGATACTATTGAGTAAGTTCATTCCTTCGAAATACTGTCTTGCATCTAATGGCTTTATTTCTTCTCCTTCTTTAATTGAATCTAATCCAATTCTTAGTATTTCTAAATCCAAGAATCTTTGTTGTTCTAAAAGCTCTTTACTTTGGTCTGCTCTCTTATTTGATACTTCTATTATTGTTCTTAGTGGATGTAAGAATGATATTGCTAATTCAGGATTGTCATTCTTTTTAAGGTAAGAGGATATATGATCAAATATCTTTCTATCTACAAGAAGTCTTTCAGTTGGAATCAGGTATCTTTCTTTAGCAAGTAGATATGCATATATTCCTGGAATATTTACCAGTTTTAATACATTCTTTTCCTCTTTTGTATCTACAGCATTTACTTGTTCTATGAGGTCATCAAGGAGCGTATTGAAGAGAGAGTAATCTGTTTGATTTGAGGAAGCTACCTTGAAATATTTCTCCATGATATTGATTACTTGTATTCCAACAGCAAAATCATGAGTAGGTAATTGTTCAAAGAGTTGTTTAAATATCTTTCTGTTCGTTTCTTTGTTAAGTGAAAGACAATTATCTGCAATTACATCTATAATGCCTAAGATAGAATCAGTTTCTCTTCCGTATGCTTGTTGTACTTCTCCTTCTAAAAAGACCATTTTCATTAGATTAGGATCTTTCTTTTCAAGTTTTTGTATTACTGCTTCTACAATCATGTGTGCACCTTGTGGGTCTTTTTGTAGTATCTTTAGGAAATTATTTGCTAGTATATTGATAGCATTTGTTCTTCTTAATTGTGGTATTTCTAATTCTATGAAGGTTTCTTCTGTTGGTTCGTAGTTTATGGTTTGTATTAATGATGAGAGGAGGTATTGGTTTCTGTTTTCAAAATATTTTTTGTCACCTTCATTTTTTTCATTGCTTAGAGGTGAATATATTCTCATTAATGAATTTACTTCATTGAATGATCTTTCGTTTGAATTTGGTAGGCCTAGAGAAATTAATAACTGGTCTGTGATGTGGTTGTCTCTATGTAAATCTTCCTGTGTAGGATATGATTCGGAGGAATTATTTGTATCACCCATATCTAGAATGTAACAAATTATATATCCTAGTATATCACTTAATGGGATATTGTTAAGGTATCATTTGAATTATATTTGTGAGTTAGATTTCTATCTAAAGAAGTCTGATTATCAGTAATATATTCATATATCTAAAAGGGATGGCAAGTGCATCATTGGTTTGATGCACTTGCATACAAATTTCCCTTTGCTTTAAGATAACTTAAACCAAATACTTTTAACACACCAAACAGGATTGTTTGGAACTACATCTCCATATGCTTTGGAATAGGCCTCATTGAGAGAAATATCTTTTGAAAAAGATACACTATCAGGTGAATCCCATCCTATAAAGGAATACTCCTCAAGGAGATTGCTCTTTGTAAGGAGAGCATGTATTTTGTCTGCATTTTTTTGCATTTGTTCTGTTCCAGAAATTGATCCTGATTTCATCCAAAATTGGAGAAAATTTCCGTCTTCTGTAAGAACAATTGTAACATTTCTCATTGTGCAGAGATCCGGAAGTTTTTCCAGAAGTTCTGACTGAAGATCACCCATTGTTCCGCCTTGTATGTCTACATGGCAGGGGCTCTTCATGTTGTAATTGCGGTATGTATCTGTTTTCTCAGAATACAGCTTGTAATCCAGTTCCAGGTTTTCTTCAACCGGGATATATACAACTTTGTAATCTATCCGACCAATATGGTAGGATACCAAAGCTGTAATTACAACAACAATTGCAGATATAACTGTGTATTTGATTTTCATTTTCTTCCCTCTTTCATTAGATATGATTGAAATTTTCTCTCATATGAGAGTGTGATATCCATATCTGTGTATACAAACATAGAAATCACACTCTCTGAAAGTGGGATATGCAAAGAGACATTCAAACGACGATAGAAATCATCATCTGATTACTCTTTGTATTAGAAATATGAATATATTGTTAAGGTGCAGTTTGGAATAACCTAGGAGTAAGGGCTGTAGCATAATGCATACAATTGCCCCTACTCCAGGCTGTTCTTTTTTCTTTCCCCTACTTTCTGTCGAGATCTTTGTGATATTGATCGACAAGATCTTCGACATTTGAGTCTTTGTGGACGATGATTGAGGCACCGTTGCAATATAGCCAAAGGCCGTCGTTTTTCTTGTCATTCATACAGTTTGGAGCTATTTTCTTTAGCTCTTTTATGCCATTGCGGACATCTGTATGATGTTTCAAACGATATACAACGTCGACATGCTCAAACTTTCTTTCTGGAATGACTTTGTACAGAAGATCTATCAAAAACTTTTTGATATTCATTGATTATTACCTCTTTCTCGGGGATATAAAGAACTATATATTATATCAAAAGTGAGGCAAAAAGACTATAGGCCTAGTATGGGAGGAGGTATTTATATACCAAAAATGGAAATTTATTTAGATTGAAACCAAACATAGTATGCATCAGATCCTTCTATCTTCATCTTTGCTATTGCTCTACGAAACCTATCTGCATTTAAAATTGCATCTACATCCTTCTGATCTAATATCTTGATATACTGAAGCTTGCCGTTCTTAATATTCTTATCTAAAATCTCTATCTCGTATGAAGGATTTGTTTCTCCTAAAATTTTACTCATATTAAAACCAAGATATGGCATATACAATTCCTTTTCTTCTCCATCAATATTTAATCCTAGAGAAAAGTAGTATGCTTTGTTTTTAATCAAAGTTTCTTTACTTGCTTTGAAACTTTTACTCTTAGGAAACAGATCTCCCATTTCTAAAAAATATTTCTGAGAATTATCTCTTGTTCTTAAAAATTTTACATTACTAATTTCTGCATCACCATTAATTTTGATCTCAAGATTTTCTGGTATTTCCAAAATTGAGTATCCAACACCACATCCTTCTAATATTGGATTTCGTAATTTCTTTTCTATTTGGTTCTGTGAAAGTACAGAAAGATATGTGCTAAGGTTTGGTTCACAGAAACTTCCTGTTTCAATTATTGTTTTATGTTTTCCATCAATTTGTAAGTCATATCCATATTCATCAGGTAAATTGAAAAGATAATGAAGCCATTCATGAGTCATGCCAAAATCCATCCATACTCTTTTCTTTCCTGTAAGATGACTACCTTTGTCAGTATATGTATAGGTGTGTTTTTTCTCTTCCGCACCAGGAGGATCTCCAAAGCATATTTTTCCATCTTCTGAATCGCATGACCAAAATTTTCCAAATTTGGAATAATCTTTTGAACTAGATTCTGGTCGATAATCACTTGCTACTACCCAGCTTTCATCTGTATCAAATGGAGTTTTTTGTTGTCCAACGAAGTGATGAAGATATGGGAAATCAGGACCGAATGGTGCTTTTCCTTCAAAATATTCTTTCATATTGAAGATCGAATCAAGGGCATTATCTTCTACAACAACAACTCTTCTTAATACAGCTTTTAATTCGGATGTAGGTTTAGCTTCAGAGAAGCATAAATTCATAGCATCTACATGCATATTGATCCATTCAACGAAGTCAACACCGGTTTCTTTCTCTCTCCTAGTAAAGGTTTCGTAAGCAGATTTGAATACTACTAGTTCTAAATATCTTTCTTTCGGATCTAAAACTTCAGTTTTTTGTTTGTACTTATCTACAATCTTAAAGTTGTTTTTTTCTTCATATTCTTTATCGAAACTTCTATACAAAGATTCTATTTCCTTAATATCGTGAATTTTCTCTTTAAGACCATATACAGGTACACCTTTTACGATTTCTGGAGTACATATGATTTCAGGAATTGGAGTTGGCTCAGGTGTCGGTTCTTGTGTTGGTGGAATTGTTGGAGATGGTTCTATTGTAGGCTGTTGTGTTGGTTCTGGTTGATTAGTCTTTATTATTCCAGCTGCACTTGCTACCAGTCCAACAGCAGCTAACCCTAAATATTCAAGGAATTTTCTTCTTGTAATTTCTGGAGTGTTTTCTTTGGGAGTTTCTGTTTCCGATGTTTCAGTCTTTTCGGTATAGTTATCTGTAGACATGCTAGAGTAAATGTATGTATATATTTATTCTAAGTCTAAGTGTGTGTAACTACTTTGTCAAGGAATACAGATACCGTCCTTTCGAACGGTATCCATATATTGATTGCTTAGAATCTAGGTTTCTGTGGTCTTGCTTCTCCAACAGTAATAGCTTTTCCATCAAGCTCTTTACCATTTAATTCAACAATAGCCTTTTTAGCCTCTTCTGCTGTTTTCATAGTAACAAATCCAAATCCTTTTGATTTGCCTGTTTCTCTGTCCATTATAATGACAGCTTCAACTACTTCGCCCATTTCAGCGAATGCATTTTTGAGGTCTTCATCTTTCAAATTCCATGAAATTCCTCCTACAAATAACTTTGTGTTATCCATTTAAATAAAAATAAAAAATTAATATGTAAATAAGGTAACTACAAAATTTGGAAAAATTTTAAATGTTTTTCAATCTACATTCATATTGTACAGGAAAGTGAGAAGAATAGGAAGAGATGAGATTATGAAATAATTATGTTTTTCACCCCTAAGGACAATCTGTTTTAACAAAGCATTGTATGATTGTCCTTAAGGGATCAAAATAGAAAACTATTCAGGATTGAATGAATGAAAGTCTTTCATTCTGCAGTAATCAAATTCCAATGTCTCATCGCAAGATGAAACGCCTACTCCATCACTGTCCTGAGAACATACCGGTTCGTAATCAAGTGTACATATTAGATCTACTTGATCACCTGGCTGTAGCGCAACTATTTTGAAATCAGTTGTTTTCACAATGATTTCGTCTCCGACTGTCTCCGAAGAGATTGAAGGAGAAAGGCGGATAATGGTTCCTCTTACGAGACCTTTCCCATCTGTCCAGATAGCACCGCTTACCAAGCCGTATCCTCCTATTGCAATACCGGAGATAGATCCTTTCGTTTGATTGTACCCTTGCACATTGTCATTTAGTTGAAGTGTTAGATAGTAGAGTCTTGAATCTACTTTCTTTGTTGTGTTGTCTCCTTGATCAGTTCTTGCTGAAGTGATACCTGAATTTGTTAGTGCTGCTGGCTCACATGCCGTGAGTGTTACTGCAAGTATAACAGTGAATAGTACTTGAAAAAACTTGTTAGACATTGTGCTTCCTTCCTGTTTGTCTATTTTGAATGAGCAATCTTAGCCATATTGGCATAAGGGTAGATTATACTAAAAAAGACAGTACAAATAAATACTATGGGACTAGATGTCTTGGCGGAAATATAGTTGACAACAATATTTGACTAACATATACTCCCTGTAATTACTGCCTCAGACTAATATTAGGTTTTTGTATTATGGTAGACAAGGATCCTACATTGAGTGGTATTTCTGAGGAACAAGCTAGATTGCTAAGAGTTTTAGATACGATATATCCTAGAGGTCTTTCTGTTTCCTATGGTCATTTAAATCAAAGTTCACAAGATGGTTTCTATCTAGAAGTAAAAGAGCTTTTACCTGTATTGTCCTCTATCTGGGAATGGGCTAAAGATCATCCAGTACAACTCCACTATATTGCTGATGCAGGATATTATCCTGAATCTGTTGATTTTGATTCCATTGAGAAATTAAACGATGTTAGTAAAGTAGAAATCACAGAATATGACAATGGGGAGAGAAAACTAGCATATTTTCAGGTGAGAGATGGATTAGAGAAAGAAGATAGATATTGGCATATATTACATGCAGGTAAGTTTTTTAATGTAGATCATAATTTGTTGTACAAATCTCCCGTGTTATGGAATTTTGTAACTGATGATCCTGAAGGTTTGTTAGAGAAGGTTAGCAAAGAAACTGGTAATCCAATGTTAAATGCAGAGGGTAATGCTCCATGGTGTTTTAAGAATTTTGTATTAGTAGATGATGAGTTAAATGATTTCTATTTTGCATTAACTGCTTCTTCAGAAAAAGCTTTTGATAGTATGCCGGAGGCTATTTATTTGAAGTAAGAATATATATTTACTCTTTTCTTTAAATTACTTTTTCAAATAGATAGTATATCTCTCCTTCATCTTCTAATTCCCCTACTATATTGAATCCCATCTTTTTGTAGAATTCAATTAATTGTATATAGTCTGATCTCGCATCAAACCTTAAATAGTGAATATTGTTTTCTTTTGCAGTCTTTTCTAAATGAGATAACAACTCTTTAGCAAAACCATTACCATGATATTCTGGTAATACAGCTAATGTATAGCAATAGTAAGCATCAGATTCTGGATTGGTAAAACTTCCCATGTCTTCTTTTGAATAGTATGAGGGAGCAAATTTCTTGATTGTATATGTACCAACAGTTATGCTGTCTTTAAGTAATACATATACATCTCCTTTTTTGAAATTCTCTTCTATTCTTTCTTTTGTATACCAGTTATCCCAATGTGTAAATGTATATTCCTTTTTCATCCAATCAGATGATTGGCGAACGATATCATATACTGTATCTAGGTATGATATATCTGCTTTAACTATTTGTATCATAGTTAAGTATATCAGAGATGTTTAGTGAAATTAATTTAACTAGATTAGTTTTGTAAGTAGATATAGAATAGGCAAATTAATTTAATATGTTGAACTATGAATGATCTCCACACTATTCAAATGCAGATACTTAGAGAGTTGATATTTCATCCTAAGTCTAAGTTCTCTCAATTGAATATATCGGATATTACTAATGATCATTTTAGCTACCATATTAAGGTGTTGATTGAGAAGGATTTGGTAAAGAAGGATGGTAACAAGTATTCATTGACGACAAAGGGTAAGATGTTTTCTTCTAAGATGGATACTGCAAATATGACAACAGAGAAGCAGCCTAAGGTTAGTGTATTAATTAGACCGATATTGGTAAATGGTAAGAAGAAATATTTTGCCATACAGCAGAGGCTTAAGGAGCCTTACTATGGATATTTTGGCTTTATGTGTGGAAAGGTAAAATGGGGAGAGAAGATTTTAGAGGCTGGTGCTAGAGAGTTGGATGAAGAGATGGGTTTACATGGTGATATGAAGTTGGATTTTGAGCTTCATGAGATGGTGTATGACAAGGAGGGTAATATGTTAGAGGATAAGTATTTCCATTGTATATCTGTAGAGATTAAGGAGGATACTTTAAGGTTGAATGATGAGGGTTGTCAGAATGCATGGATGACTAAGAGGGAGTTTATGAAGGTATCACCTAAGTATCATAATGAGGTAGAGATTTTTAATTGGTTTGAGAAAAGGGATAGTAATAATCTAGAGAGGACATATTTCATAGAGGGGTTTTAAAAGAAAATAGCCTGAGAGAAAACACAAATTGAGAAGTAGAAGTATCTACATACTCTGTTTTCTTACAGGCTTTTTCTTCCACAATTTCTGTGATAGCTAATTAAACATACCGTTCATGGCTCCAAAGACAGCCCCAGCTGCAAATAATCCCATCAATATTGCTCCTCCAAGTCCTCCTTGTGAAGATCCCATCATTATGAAGATTATCAATATGACGATTGCACATCCGCAACCTTTAGGCATTTTGAGACCTCTTTCTTTTGAGGATTCAGCAATAATCGCTGGCATATCCGAATGGATAGCTTTTGTAGTATTAGGTAATTAATACAATAAAAGCTACCCACTCTTTGTATGAGAAAAAAGTTGTGTAATATAGCTTGCCACAGATTTTTAAAGTGCAAGAATAATCAATTATATCAAGAATTAAGCCTGCTTACTATGGGATTGGAAGAAGTATGTATTAATTAATAATCCTCTACTTCTTCACTTTGTTCTTCAAGTGATATATTTCCATTCCAATTAACAAGATATTTAACTTGTTTAAGGAATTCTTCTTTTGAATCAAATGGTTTAGTAATATATTTAGAAACATTCTCTATCTTTACCCATTCATATATTCCCTCTTCTGTAGAGGCTAGTATGCCTGTAGGATTAATGATTTTACAAAAGAATAGTATCTTGTCTACTAGTAGTTCTTTTGTTTCTTTTGAATATATTTTGTTATGTAATATCTTAATTAGTTGTGGTTCTCCTTCTAGTCCTGTTTCTTCTTTTAGTTCTCTTTTAGCTGCATCTAGAATATTTTCTCCATACTCTATTCTTCCACCACCAAATCCTTGGCAATCATAGAAAGGTGATTTCTTTCTTGTGTATATGAGGATTTCATCATTGTTATTTACTACACCAAGATATACTGTTAGTTTAGCTTGTTGTTTTAATTTCATACTCTCTGTATCTAGTTTTTCACTTAATGATAGTCCTTCTGTAGTTAAGGAATATATGTTGTTTTCATCTTTTTTTACTAAATTTTGTTTTTGTAATGAGTTAAGATGAAAGCATAGTTGATTGTTATCTATATTTTTAAGATCAGTTTTTAATTGAGAGAATTTTATTTGTTTATCAAATACTAATGCTTTTATTATTCTTAATTGAATATCATGCATATGATTATATATTTACTATATTAGTATCTGAGTATATCAATGATTATTAAAGGGGAACAAGTCTAGAGAGGTTGACTGATTGAATATCTGATGGAAATAGAAGCCTTGTTGAGATATTTATTGAAGGAATTTAAAGATGTTTTTCTAGTTCCTTAACCTTGTCAATGTACTCTTTTATTGAAATGTAGAAGTTCTCTAAATTTTTATTATTTAATGGAATCCGTTCTGTTAAGTCTAGAGTTTCGAAAAAAGAGTTATATCTAATATTATCTATAAGTTCTATCAGTTTGATATCTAAAAACTGACTTCTGCTATCAATTCTATCTAAATGTTTAATTGTTCTATCTCTGTTATATAAAAAGTATTGAAACCAATTCCCTTCTATTAATTGGCTTCCATTCTTACATGTTATTGGTGCGACATCCTTAGGATTAATTGTTTTGCATATGTCTGTTAACTCTTTTTCTGCTGGCCAGTATTTTTCTATGTTAACATTAGATTTCTTAGACATGCTGAGAAGTAGACAATGCAGATCACTTGTTATTCGGTTGATCCAAATATCTACATTCTTTTTGATGAGAATTTTTTGTCTATAAGCTGGAAAAGCAGAGACAATTATATAAAAAACAAAAGCAGAGATATAAGATTCACTTAAATTGTAGATAAGAACCTGTGTCTTTGTGTCACCAGAAAAACACTCAAGGAATAGATAAATATAAGTGATTGATGATAAAAGGATTAACCAAAGAAAAAAAGGAATATCTAATAAGAGAATAAAGATTTTTAATTGGTTATAAATTTTCATGTATGGGGTGGATGGTGGAAGAAAGTTCTAAAAACTTTCATTGAATAATCGTCTCTTTTTAATTAAATATCCCCCACCCTTCACAACATATATATTATGCCACAAATTCCGTACTTTTTGCAGATAAGAAAGAGATCCCTTACGCATAGTAAAGGGAAGAAATAAAATTTTGGATAACAGATATTCTCTTTCTTTGATAGTTTAATAAGCTTAAATATGCCTCCGGGCATAAAAGATATATTGCTAGGTGTATAATAAGTAGATGGAACCAATTATGGAATCGCTCAGAAAAATTTCAAAAGAATTGAGTATTATGAAGTTTAATGTAGGATCATCGTTGGAAGTAACAATTTTAGAAATATTAAGACAAGGGTACAAGGTAAGCAATTATAGAGATAAAAATATCGTATTTCAAAAAAATCAAGATGTTCAAAATACTGGACTTCTATTGTTAAGACAGGGAAAATATGATCTTGCTGAAAAATATTGGATATGGGTTTCCGATTTTATTGATCAATTCTCAAAGAAATACAAAACGAAGTTTAATCATGGAATCTCCACTGCGAATGCAGCCATCGCACAAATAGCCCAAGGGCGTTACGCAATAGGATCAGAAAATTTACTTAAAGCCTATACGGAGGATAGGGATTTTTTAAAAAGTTACGGCATTGAGGTGGGGAATCCTAAGGAAGCGTTCAGCAATTCCCCCTTATTCATATATCATGAGGGTAAAGTCTGGGATGATTTATATATTGGTTTAGTAAAAAGGCATGTTTTAAGTAGGAAGTTTCTTGATGACAAAAAATTTGATATTTTCATTCATGCTTTGGATTTTGAAGAGAGGGTCCATTTTTTTCTTGTTTTAAATGAGCTGCGAGATTCATTAGCCTGGAATCGTGAAAGAAACGGAAACTTTACAAGAGGAAAAGTATTGCAATCAATCTTTTCACTTTGCAGGTTTTTTGAACACTACTTAAGAAAATATACAAATACTGAAGGAAAATTCCAACATATTCTTGAGACGCATCTTAATGGGCAGGGTTATAGCGTATCTATAAATCAAGCAACAAACAGTCAAACACTTGAAAGCAAGTCCTTATCAGAATTAGATAAGAAAATTCGATTATATTCTAGAGGAAGAAATGAAATTGAAAAAATTGCATTAACAACATTAGCTTTTAGAAATTTCTCAGGTCATAACTATTCAACATTGAACAAAATATCCTTTTATAAAAGGGCTATCCCTAAGTACATTTCTAACATAATATCATTGATAGGAATAATTTAAATACATAACAATTATGTCAAAAGTTCGTTATTATGACTCTCGCGGATGGGACTGCACTGATCCTTTTGGTTTGCCCATAATAGGTATGATAGACACTTTAGAGAGAGAAGGACATCTTCGACGTAATATAAAGAATAGAAAAAAAATTGGTGAAGTTAATTTGGCCCTCAGTGCCAACCTTGATTATTATTCATTTTTGTTAGTTCCAGCGGTAAATCGCTCAAGAAGAGTACTTTTAGCAGATGCTGCTTTAAACCCAACTGGTATAAAGACTTTTAATAATAAATATTTAGGGATAACGTATTTTCTGGAATCTACGTTTAAACAACTGATTACAGTAGATGAATTGATAAAACAAATGGTATTAGAAGTAATGGCTTATACAAAAATATTAATACCCTATCCGTTGCTAGGTAAAAAGCAACGTGAGATTAAGCAGCTTGAGGATGCCACAAAAATAATAGTAGAAGTATTAAAAGATAATCACACAAATACTAAGCAATGGTATGACTTTGTAAACAACCTGAGAAACTTTATTACTCATGAAGGCGTTTTGACAATAGATTATATTGATAATAACAATATTTTCTTTTATAAGAAGCGCTGGGATAAAAGGTTTAAAATTTCTATGAATATTATAACCAAAAGGTTAAATGAGTTTATGAAAATCAGAAAAGTGCTAAGAGAAGGGTTATCTGATCCTAATTTCTGGAAAACAAAAATGGGGATTTAATAATAAATGAATAAAAAAAAAGATCTACAAAAGAAAATTTCTTGTAAACATCAAAATATTAGATTGATCAATCCCTATGAATTTATAAGGAAATATGAATGTCAAGATTGTGGATTAGTAATTATGTGCGAGTGTGAAAAAGATTTTGCATTAAAATATCTATCGCATCAGGTTTTAGAGACCACGGAATTAGAATCTCAAGAGAGAATTCCTGTAACGGGAGGTTTCCAATTAAATATTTGCAATAAATGTCGAAATATTTCAGAAATAGCTTATCCGCGAAAAGCAGGATATGGAAGCGCAAGTAAAATTAAACGATATTATTGGAGAGAAATATATTTTGAAACTACAGTTAGGTATCACAAATGGTTACTTCAAAATGGATATAAAGAGGGTGACTCGAAAATCATATCTCTTTGGAAAACTAAAAGACACGAAATAGAAAAGAAAGTTGTTCAAGAGATAAATTCTGAGCATTTGCTAAATCCAAAGTATGACATGACGGAAGAATCTGAGAACGAATTTATTGTAAATAATTCAATAACAGTTCTGACTCTCAAAGCAGATCTTGAAGCTGGAAATGCCGATGGTGCAAAGTTAAAAATAAATGTAGAAGGAAAACAATATTCACCAGAAGAATATGTTGCTATGTACTATAGGAATCAGGGGTATAACGTTATTAAATCAGAAAGTATTCCCTTCCATGTTCTCTTTGGTATATATATGTTCTTATTAGTTGAAGATCCGATGGATGAGTACAATCGTTGTGTCGGATTTGGCGATAGAATAGCTTTTGATAATAAATCTAAAGGAGAAATAATTTATACTTTTTTACCTCAAGATTTTGGGACCAAGAGTTATTCGAAGCGAAGGCGTATTGCAATTAATAACCACTTAAAGTTTATTGGACGAACAAAAACTGAGATAACTTGGATATTTGATTATTGGCTTGCTTGTTCAGAGAAATTTAGACAATATCTTTGGGCATATAAAGAGGAAGATATAGAAAAGGCACAGGAGATATTAAATGTCCTGTCTGTAAAAGAGTTTAAATTAATATTAAAGTATTTAATTGAAAATTTTTGGGAGAGATATTTAGGCTGGCCAGACTTATTTATTTGGAAAGGTAGAAAAATTGAATTTGTAGAAGTTAAGGCAAGAAGTGATAAATTAAGCCAGGATCAAAGAAGGTGGATAAAAGATAATCTTTCGGAATTGGGCTTTGTCTTCAAAATTGTAAAAATCTTAAAACAAAATCACAAATAAATTGCTAAACATATTCATTATTGTGGTAATTCAAATGGAAATTTAGTTCCATATGGGCTGAAAGAAATATCTTGTTGTGAAGTTTTTTTCTTAATTACTTCTTTAGAAATGGTAATTCTGATGAGATAATCGAATGCTGCGATATTGAGACGGTGAATAATTTCTTTGCTGTTTTTTTTCTTAGAAATTATTGATCCTTTGTATATATTGAAAAATATTGTAAGCCATGGGGTGGAAGAAGGGACTTGAACCCTCAACCCTCGGTACCACAAACCGATGCTCTAACCAGTTGAGCTACATCCACCATATCGATAACTATTATATCAATACTATTTAACTACTACAAACCAATGTACAACATTCTTACTAACAACCAATATCTGTACATTCCTAAATATATCTGGATACAAACAATTATCACACCTCAATACCTTTGATTCCCCACCCTCTGCTACTACATCTATATCTGGTTCTACATCTGAAATACCATGATAGTACACAACCCTATTGTAACCCTTAACGAAAATCTCAAAACGAATAGTATTCAATATCCCCTCTGAAATCTTCTTGTAAACAGGAGCACTACAATCCTCATTTACTAAATTCTCTATCTCTTCTACTGTATCCTTTGGTTCCATAATAATGAAGTCGATTATACTCTCTCCATACCCTCCTTAACAACAACAAACCAATGTATAACCCTATCCTTAGCAACATACACCATCACATTTGTATACCTATCTCCATACACACAATTATCTGCTACACACACCCTATACCTATGACCATGACTAACCCCTTAATATCAGGCTCCTCATCTGAAATACCATAGTAATTAATTGGAGACTCAAACTCACCATACCAAATCTCTTCCCTAATCCTCTCCTTTATTTCATTTGAATCATCAATATACAAATCATTACTACGATCCATATCATTCAAAACCACAGGTTTTTTCATTAACTCAAAACTCTCCATAGGAAAAGCATTATACTACACCTAATACTCCAAAGTCTTACACAAACAAATAGAATCAAAATACTCAACCCTATCCAACTCCCTATTCACTATACTAATACCCTCATCATCAAAATATGTATAAGGACACAAATACACCCTCTCCTTACTATCCCTAACACCAAACAACAAAACACTACCATCAACAAACCCAACAGTATCACCCTCTAATACATAGTCACCAACAGAAACTGACAACCTAGACAAATTAACATACTCAACCTCCATACTCTCTCCAACATCAATAATCACCCTGTTACCATCAACCTCCTTAACCACACCATCACGAACCACAGATGCCCTAGAACCAACCCTACACTCTAAACCCATATACTTACTCTCATCCTTACAAAACAACTCCATACCACCATCTAAGACTCTCAAATCTATCTTGTCCAATGGAAATGACAACTTCACATTACTACTACCAAAAGTCTTGTTCATACTTGGAAGAATCAAAAAAGCAAACAGTATTCCACCCACTAGAAATACTCCTAGAATCAAAAACAACACAGTAGATTTTTTCCTTCCCTCATCCATATTATTCAGCCTTGGTTGGTATCAACCCATCAAAATTTAAACCACTCTCAGTTAACTCTAACTTATCTATCCTTACAGTATCACCAGCAGAAGCCAACTTCTGATTTGCAATATTCAACAAACCATTTTCTACCATACTATTTATATTCTCCGGCAAATTCAAACCACCAGCCTTCAAATCAAAAACCTCTCCAGTAATGGAATTATCCGAAGTTCTTGAAATTGTACCTGACAAATACACAGGAAAAGTCTGACCCTGATATGTTAAGTTTGTAGTCAACTCTGCTTTTCCATCACTCATCTTGATCTGAGTACCAGATATCTTTGCAATACTCATATATTGATTAACATACTCAAAAGCTGCAGATGCCTGTGCATTTGTTACAACCACAGAAACTTCCTTAGCATCAGAAAATTCAGGAGATGGACAATCTATACACAAAACCTCAGGAGAGATATCAGCACCAAGATTAGTCATCAAAGAATCATAGTCTGCTGGAGAATACTCAATACCAAGAGATGTAGATGCAACAATATTCATTATCTTCTTGTACCCAAGGTAAAGACCACCAGCTAAAAGAAGAACTAGGAAGAGAAACACTCCTAAAGCAATTAAACAACCATTTGATTTACCTTTAGGTTCCTGTCTTACAGGAGTCTCTTGAATATTCTCTTCCATAGTTATTTCTTTAAAAGTTATTATATATTGTAAACTAAATCACACCTATTTAACAGTAACTGATTTTGCTAGATTCCTAGGCTTGTCTACATTGTTTCCTAACTTAACAGACAAGAAATATGATATGAGTTGAAACGGTATTACATTCGTAATACTTCCAACTGTATCAAACTGAGGTGTAACTATATACCAATCAAAAATACTGTTCTTCTTAAACCTCTCACTCCCAATCCCTATCGTTAATGCCCCTCTTGCCTTTACCTGCTCAATTGCACTTACAATATCTTTACTCTCTGCATTGTCAGAAAGAATACCAAACACAGGTGTACCCTTCTCTACCAAAGCAATTACTCCATGTTTTAGTTCTCCTGCAGAAAAGCCTTCTACATGCTTGTATGAGATCTCCTTGATCTTTAATGCTCCTTCCAATGCAATATTGAAATTTTCTCCCTTACCAAGTATGAACATATGGTCATTCTTGTATATCTTTTCTACTAGCATCTGTATATTCTCAATTGATTTTTTTGTAAATAGCTTTTTTGTATTTAATGAAAGTTCTGCTATCTTTCTTCTTGCAAGAGTATTCTTCTTCATTAATGACATAGCTAGTAAATATCCCCAAGAACATTGAGCTGTAAATACCTTTGTAGATGCTACACATATCTCAGGCCCTGAGTTAGTGTAATATTCAAAATCAGAGATACGACTAATTGTAGTACCAAGCATATTTACCAAACTACATACCTTACATCCTTTCTTCTTAAACTCCTCAATTGCCTCTATTGTATCTGCTGTTTCTCCACTTTGAGAAAGAGCTATGAGTAAATCATCTTTCTCTATGACTGGTAGGTAGCTTTTGTATTCATAGCTTCGAATATCTAAAGCATCTACATGTGAGATATTTCTTAAAAAGTATGCTATTTGTCCAGATGCAAAGCCAGCAGTACCGGCACCAATGATATATACCTTTCTAGATTTAGAAATTTCATTTAGCAATGGTTGTAATTCTACATTGTTGTAATTGGAAGCAAGAAGAATAGTTTCTTTTTGATCTACAATCTCTTTCATCATGAAATGGTCATACTTCCCCTTATCTATATTTTGATATTGTACTTTGAGTTTCTTAATATCTAATCCTTTCTTGTGCAGATTTAAGATATTGAAGACTTTCAAATATTTCTTGTCTATCTCTACCATATCGTAATCTTCTAAAAGAATAACTTGATCTGTGTATGGTGAGAAGGAAAGAGTATCTGAGGCCAAGAATGTTTCTCTTTTCCCAACACCAACAACCAATGGAGAGCCA
>Ga0066603_10000198_pt1 | contig 48488 bp, 51 predicted proteins | sample Higcelweek8metaG_FD_59482 | JGI IMG/M metagenome (GOLD analysis project Ga0066603, IMG submission 59482) | Freshwater pond sediment microbial communities from the University of Edinburgh, under environmental carbon perturbations - High... | ecosystem: Environmental > Aquatic > Freshwater > Pond...
CCTTAATACTACCATATTTACTTATTGCCTCATAACCATACTCAGAACAGGTAGGTGTAAACTTACAATATCTAACATTGGGAAAAACTTTTCCAAGGAAACCATGATCATATGATAATGTCTTTTGATACACTCTTATAAAGAAGAGTATGATGAACCTCATTTGTTTAAACTTTTCTCAATTAGAGTAAATATATCTTTTTTCAATAACTCTCTTTCATCACAAAATTCAAAAGAAATATACTGGTAATTAAGAGGAATCTCTTCCATTTTATATTCACTAATAGCTTCAATAAATATTGTCCTAAGAAGTCTGGTAGTTCTATGTCTAAAAACAGCATTTCCAATCTTTTTACTAACAACAAAACCAAAGCGAGGTGATGCGTTTTTGCTTTCAGCAAAGACAAGCATACCGTATCGTCCTCTGACTTTAGTACCTCTTCTATATGTATATGGAAATTCTTTAGCTAATAGCCTGTATTTTTTAGGAAGCATATCTCTATCTTATACTTTTTGTATGCTTTTTTCTTGCGAGTGTATATTGTTCGCTAACAGTAAGGTTTTCTCGACCTTTGAGCCTTCTTCTTTTTAAAACTTTTCTTCCGCCAACTGTCTTGTTTCTGGCTCTGAAACCAAGTTTCTTAATTCTTTTTATATTTTTTGGTTGATAAGTTCTTTTCATAATGCGATATCAATATATGTGAATTCGAGGTAATTATATAGTAAGAGTAATGAATTAGCAAATTCAATAAGAAAAAAAGCATATCTAAAATTATTAGAGTAGGGAAGTCGTTTTAAAAATCCGTTTACAATAAAGCATTTCGAACAAACTTAATATATGTATCCACATTTTTACAAAAATCAATATAATGGAGAAAAGTCCCAATCGACCATAGACTGCCCCCCAATGTACTGCCATGTTAAATTCTATTATATGCTTTGATGTATAAAGCTGATTTTAAAAACTATATAGATGATATAAGTGACAGTAGCAAAAAAAGCTTTGAATTAAATCCAGACGATCTTTGGAAAAGTACTAAAGAAAATCTTAAACTAATGATTGGAACAAGAGAATTCGCAGCAATACTGGGAAATTCATTCATAGAAGATATAAATAATGGGGTAGTACAAATATCTTGTGATGCTACATACAAAAGAGAGAAAGTCTTAAGAGACTATCAAGCTGCTGTAAAACAAGCACTATTTAAATCTTCTGGATTGAATTTTGAAATAGAGATAAATGTAAAAGAAGATATAAGTTCGAAGAAGAAGATAGAGTATGAATATCACACACCATCATCAGAGACTCCATTAGATCTGTTTTCCGCAAGCGAGAGAGAAAAAGATTTACTTGAAAAAGCATTGGATACTTCACATTTGAATCCTAAATATCTTTTCTCAAACTTCATAGTTGGTACAAATAATAGATTGGCAGAAGCTGTTGCTCAGGCTGTTGTTGATGACTTAGGTAATGCATACAATCCTGTGTTCTTTTACGGAAATACAGGTCTTGGTAAAACACACCTAATGCAAGCAATAGGGAATGAGATTCTTAAAAAAGATCCACATAAAAAAGTTGTATACATTTCCATTGAACAATTCTTGAATGAAATGGTTGAAGCTATCCGTACAAAAAGGAATGAGGATTTTAGAAATAAATATAGAGCAGTAGATCTACTAATAATAGATGATGTTCAGTTTGTAGAAACATATCCTAGAACTCAAGAAGAACTTTTCCATACATTCAATACTTTATACCAAGCAAACAAGCAGATAGTTTTAGCATCAGATAGACCACCAAAAGAGATAAAGAACATTACAGATAGATTGAGGTCAAGATTCGAAGGTGGAATGGTAGCAGATATCCAAGCTCCTGACTATGAAACCCGAATGGCTATTCTTAAACAATCTCTATCTGACAAAAACATAACTATTGAAGATGAATATATAGAATTAATAGCAAAGAATGTAGAAACAAACATTAGAGAATTAGAAGGTGCTTTAACAAAAGTAGTCTCACTCTTCAAACTAGGTGTTAATCCTACAAATGAAGATATTGCAAGAATATTGCAAATAGATATCGATTATAAGAGAAAAAAGATAACACCAGCAAAAGTAATATCATCTGTTGCTGAAGTTTTCGATATTAAACCTTCAGATATAAAAGGTAACAGAAGAACAGCATATGTTGCAATGTGTAGACAAATAGTAATGTATATACTCAGAAAGGAATTAGAACTACCTCTTGAAAGAGTCGCGAGAGAGGTAAACCGTAAGGATCATACAACTGTATTACATGCATACGACAAGATATCTAAGAAGATTGAAAATGACTCCAGATTTAATGAAAAGGTTCAAAGCTGCTTAAAAATCTTAAGAGACTAGTATGTGGATATTCTTGTGGGTAAGTGGGTGAATACTTCCGTATAACTATATACTTCCCCACACGAAAGAAACATTGTTATACTGTAAAAATGTTTTATGAGAAAGACTTTTTGCTTTTAAACTTATTCACACTTACACAGTAATTATCCTTAGTTATACTAAGAAACAATCCACAAAAGAAAGATAGTTATGGAAAAGATATTCACTATCTAATAGGAACAATAGGGGTAAAGATATACACAATAAAATATCTAAAAATAATTCGATCAATAAAAGAATTTTTAGAGTTCAAATATAAAGTTATAAACATATCCATACTCACTACTAAGACTTGATATTAATAATATAAATAAAAAAAGAATATAGAACAGGGAAAAACAAGAGATAAAAATTACTTTGAAGAATAAAAAATGATACAATAGAATACAATAAAACTGCCTAATAAATAATATTAATCAATAAAAAATATGCAGTTCTCATGTAATCAAGAGACATTCTCAAAATACTTAAATATAATCAGTAGAATTGTTAACAACAAACCTGGACTTCCTATTCTTAATAATGTGTACTTTGAAAGTCAAAAGGGAAAGTTAATAATGAAATCTACAGATTTAGAGTTAAGTTTGACTACATGGATTGGTGCTGATATTGAAGATGAAGGTAAAATAACTGCTCCTGCAAAGCAATTAGCTGAGTTTGTAAATAATATTCCAGAAGAAAAGGTTGATATTACAGTAGATAAACAGAATTTCAATATATCTACTTCTAATAACTCTGCAAGTTTTAATACTATGCCTTCTGATGATTTTCCAAATATACCTGAGATTAAAGAAGATGATGTTTTGGTTAGAATTAATAAAGCTGATTTAGCTACAGCTATAAATAGGGTGTCTTTTGCAGCTGCTACTGATGATATTAAACCTGTTTTAACTGGTGTAAAAGTTGAAGTTGACTCTGATATTGTTTCTTTTGTTGCTACGGATGGTTTAAGACTTTCCAAGCAAGTAGTAAAGATAGAGAAGGGGAATACAAAGAAAGATTTTCTTGTTCCTGTTAGAGCTTTACAGGAGCTTTCACATATTGTTTCAGACCTTAACTCTGAGGAAGACTGGGTATCAATATATCTTTTAGAGGATAGAAACCAAGTTTTGTTTAGATTTGCAGATGTTGATTTAATATCAAGATTAATAGATGGAGAATTTCCTGAATACAAGCAGATAATCCCTACAGGTTACAAGACTAAATGTAGTATTAGTAAAGAGGATTTCTTAAATTCTTTGAAAATTATAAATATCATTGCTAGATCTGTTCTTGGTAATAAGATGATATTAGACATACATAGTAAGGAAGATGATATTACACTTTCTGCAACTCAGACAGATTTAGGAAAAAATCAAAGTAAATTTTCTTGTAAGGTAGAAGGAGATGATCTTAAGATTGCCTTTAGTGCAAAATTACTTTCTGATGTATTAAATCATGTAGATAGCCAGGATATCCAATTTGAGTGTTCTGAAGCTGTTAGACCAGGAGTATTCAAGATAGAAGGAGACGAAAGCTTCATCCATCTTGTTATGCCTATGATGCTTTAATAGGTTTCTTTACCTGATAGCCTATACCATGTACAGTCTTTATTATTTTGCTATCATTTAGCTTCTCTCTTAGTCTATTTATATGTACATCGATTGTATTAGAACCAATATATTCTCTGTAATCCCATACATGATCTAGAAGCTCACACCTTGATATTGGTCTTTCATTATTTCTAACTAAATATTCAAACAGGTCATACTCTTTCTTTCTTACAGAAACCTCTTTTTCGTTTTTATGTATAGATTTATTATCTGTATCTAGAATAATATCTCCAAGATATATTCTGCTATCTATATAGTTCTTTGGTCTTCTCATCAATGATTGAATACGAGCGAGAAGCTCTTGCATAGGGAAGGGATATGTTAAAATATCATCTCCTCCCTGATTTAAGAAATCTACTTTTTCTGTCCAACCACCCTTATTGCATACTCCTAATATTTTTATCTTTGATTTGAATTTAACTGCATAATTTAAAATCTCTTTTGTTTTTCCATCTCCCAAATCACTATTTAATACAATTAATTCAAATATATTTCTTTTGAGTAAATTCTTGTTTGCGAAAGACTCATCATCCAAAGTCACATTATGTTGGTATGATTCTAATGTTTTACAAAGTAGCTGGGCAAGAGTATTTGAATTCTCTATAATTAATATATTCATACATTTTAAGAAAAAAATTATTTTAGATCTTAAAGTGATGATTCTTTATTCTTAAAACCTAGAAAATATATAGTTATGAAATTCTTTCTAACACTATCCTTTCTTTTTCTATCCTCTGTTGGGATTTTGTATTATTTAATAACTAATTCTAATTTCTTACCAACGGATGCAACAGGGGAGTTAAATTGGTTAAATATTTCGGTATTCGCCTTCCTTCTTCTTATATTTGTCTTTTCTTTACTTTCTTTTCTGGTCTTTCTTGTAATACATATATTAAAAAAGGAGTATACATTTCGCAAGAAGAGCTTTTCAGCTGTAAAGATCTCTTTGATGTTAACAATTGGTTTGTTTGTAGTTACTGTTTTACATTTTTTTCATATCTTAGATATTCTTTGGGGTTTACTCATACTATTTGTTGTATTAGTAGCTCTAATTGTTATATGATTACCATATGGCGAATTTAAACAACGAAATGAAGAAGATAGTAGATGTTATTTCCGGAGAGAAGGCATTGAGAGAGAAGGAGAAAGCATTAAAAGAGGCTAAGAAAATAGCTATGGAGGAGGAAAAGGTTAACAGAAGAAAGAGTATTGTTTCAGGGAAAGTCGAACTGGAAAAGGGTCTTGTTAAGGATCCTGAAGTTATTCAAAATATTAAACTTTTTGAATGGAAAGCACCAGATAGGTATGAGTTTAAATACGAAAGTAAATCTTTCCTCATACTTGTTGCTGTATCACTTTTCTTTATACTTCTTTTAGCTATATTGGGCCATTATTTTATGATGGCTGCTGTTATTTCTATGCTTTTCTTTGTATATGTTGCTGGGACTACAAAACCAATCATAGTAGAGCATAAGATAACTGCAAGAGGTATAGATAGTATTGGTAGGTTATTTGAATGGTATATGTTGGACAGTTTTTATTTTACAAAAAGGGGAAATATTTCTTTCCTTCTTGTTGAGACGAAGCTTAATTGGCCTGGTTTGTTAATTATGATCATAGATGAAAAGGATAGGGATGCTTTGTTTGTACTATTACAGAAGAAATTGTTATACAAGAATATTAAGAAGCAAGGATACTTTGATAAGATGAGCTATGGTGAGTATATTCCGTTAGAGGATCTTTAGGAGGGATGCCTGAGTGGTCGAAAGGGGAGCTCTCGAAAAGCTCTGTCTGGTTTTCCAGACCGGGGGTTCGAATCCCTCTCCCTCCGTTTACTCCTTTTTCTTTATTTCCATATGATCTATTACTTTTCCACCTATTAATTCCATTTTGTATTCATCAATAATTTGAATAACCAAGCTGTTAAGCTTCTTTTTGTAATCGTCTGTCTGAGAGTCTACAAACAATTGGTATTCCTCTTTCGTAAGATTTTCACCTACTAGACTTAACAGTCTATTCATCTTGTTTCCCCTCAGATTAATATGTTCTACCCATACTCTGTTTGTTCCTGTATTTTGTATCTCCCTAAAAAGCTTTCTTAAAGATTCTTCATTTGCAACAAAGTGGGGTAGTAAAGGTCCAACGAATGCATATGTATTTATATTTGCATCATTGAGTTTCCTTAAAGCCTTTATTCTTAAAGAGCTTTCAGGTGCATAGCATTCAAAGAGTTTACTGACAGAGTCATCTGTAGAAGATATTGTAAGGCCAACCTCTAGGTGTGGAATTTCTTCTAATATATCTATATCTCTTGTTACAAGGGGGGATTTGGTTAGTAATGATATCTCAATATCATTCTTTACTTCTGACTTTGAAATAATGGTTAGACATTGTCTTGTTAATTCATACTTTGCTTCAACTCCTTGATATGGATCTGTTACAGAGCCAAAAAAGATTACAGCTCTATTCCCATTCTTAAAGTTATTCTTTTTTGCTATTTTCTTAGAAAGATTGTCTATTTCTTTTTGGAAAACAATTGGTGTGTTTGTTTTAATATCTACATATTCTCCCCATTTATCATTTGTATGCCCTGTGAATCTTCTCATGAAGTCTGCATAGCAGTAGGCACAACCAAATGCACAACCAGAGTAGGGGTTAACAACATAGTCAGAACCAGGAAGCATACTTGGAGTAAGGATCGTTTTAGATTCTTTTAGAGTTAATTTCATCTTATTGTAAGTATATTTTGTTAAGGCATACTTTTCAAACATTGTTTTCCACTTACCATTTCAAGCTGTGGACAACTTCTTTTAAGAGTTGTTTTTGCCGTTACAACAAGCTTCTTTGTGATACTGTAAACTATATTTATTAATTATCACACTACAGGGCTTTTGTACTATTCCTTTCGCTCTGCTATCATCGATTCAATAAAATAAATTACAAACAAGATGGAATCCTTAATTGCAATACCCTTTTTACTCATATTCTTTTACATATGTATTGCTGTAATTCTTTCTGTACTCTCTTTTTGCTTCTCGATCTGGATGCTAGTAGACTGTATTCAAAGAGATGAAACTAATTTCAAAGACAAAACTCTTTGGACAATACTCCTTGTACTTGGCCTTCTTTTTCAATACAGCTTGTTAATCTCTCTTGTGTATTTCTTTGCTGTGAGGAAAAACTCTAAAAACTAGAAGTTTAACCTCTACTTCTGTATCATATATATATGGAAGTCCCATTAAGTGCCCCAAATCCACATGTTGAAGAAGTTTTTGAAAAAAAAGAACAAAAAGAAAAAAATTTCTCTGTTCTTGATTTTCTAGTAATACTTTCTGCATTTTTTGTTATTGGGTTTTTAGGTTACCTGTATCTTAATCCAGACAAGGAGGGTGCTGATATAAGGAATGTCCATAGAAGTGCCGATATATCAACGATACTCACGGGAGTTGTCTCATACTGTACGGAAGAGAATGATATTCCAGAAGAAATACCGATATCAGATGTTTGTGTACTACCGGGGCATGAAATATGCAAAATAGGGCCATACGATTGCAATGGATTGGTAGATCTTTCTTTTTTGAATGATGCTGTTAATATTGAAACAATGATATCAATACCTTCAGATCCAGAAAATAAGTCTGCAAATGGAACAGGTTACTATATAGTACAAGATGGTGCAGGAAGGATAACGGTTTGTGCTCCATATGCCGAAAGAAATGTTGAGATACTGTTTACGAGATCTGTATTTTAAATTATTATTTTAATCAAATGGAAATAGAGAAATTAGAGAGGACACATATCAAGCTTCAATTCCTTATGTTGTTGTTAGGATTGATAGCTTTTCTTGTATTAGCGGCATCTGTAGGGAATATTGTTTGGTTTTCTGATTTTAGAGATTTTGTAGTATTAATTTCTGGAATATTTGGTCTCTTCATTGGTATTATTGCATTGTTAAGATACTATACGAAGAAAGAATGTTTGACATATCTTTTTCTTGGAATTGGATTTCTTGGAGTAGGTATTTTGGATTTAGCTCAGATAGTATTGGAATCAAATGGCTTTGTAAATCTCTTTCAATCTTCTGAAACATATTCTTTTACAACAATACTTTCAAAAGGATTTCTTTCCTTCTTAATTTTTGTTAGTTGGTTCGTAGGTAGGAATCAAACCAAAAGTGGTATAGACAGAAATCTTGTTAAAAAAGAAAAAGTAATAATGTTTTTAGTTTCTTCTGTATTTGTTCTTTTTGCTGGTTTCTTAATATCTCTTTCTCTTTCTGATTTCATAGAAGAGTCAGTACTTGTTGTTGTTGCTGGTGTCTTCTCTTTGTTACTCTTAATTCTCTCTTTACTAGGGTATATTTTTAGAAAGAATTGGGAATATTCAAATCTTGACTATTGGATCATCTTCTCGATCGCCTTCTTAATACTTTCTCAAATCTTCTATCTACCATTTTTGAACTTAGAGTATTTCAATATGGTAAACCTTTCCGCTTGGTCCCAATTCATTGCATATTTTGCTTTGTTAGTTGGTTTCTTGAATAGTATCTACGAGATGTTTCAGTGGGAAAAAGGAATGTTAAAAGAGTTGGAGGAGAAAAATAGTATAATAGGGGAGGCTAAGAAGAAAATAGAGGAGGCATATTTGGTAACAAGAAAGGAAAAATGGGATTTAGTTGGTAAAAAGAAGAAGTAAAATATGGAAGAATCACATTCAAAATTGAAGAGGTATGACAAGAAATATGAGTATTCATATGTTTTTGGTGCATATCCAACATTAGATCTTTTAAAAGAGAAGAGTGATGTTGTTTTTGAGGTATATATGAAAGAGGAGGGGATGGCTAGTGATGGGGTAGAAGAGGTTGTAAGGCTCTGTGAAGAGAGGAATATACATTGGGAGGTGAATGATAGGTTAATTGAAAAGATAGCTTTTAAAGAGAACACATATGTTGTTGGAGTATTTAAAAAATACGAGAGCGAGTTGGATAGTAATGGAAATCATATTGTTTTAGTAAATCCAAGTAATACAGGTAATTTAGGTACAATCATTAGGACTATGCTAGGTTTTGGTTTTAAAGATTTAGCAATTATTAAGCCAGGTGTCGATATTTTTGAACCAAAAGTAATTCGTTCTTCAATGGGTTCTCTGTTCCATATTAATTTCAAGTATTTTAACAGTATTCAAGAATATATGGATGTGTACAAGAAGAGAAATATATATCCATTTATGCTTGATGGAGCTAAGAATATAACAGAGGTTGAGTTTAAAGAGCCATTTTCATTCATTCAAGGCAATGAGGGGAGTGGTCTTTCAGATGAATTTAAAGATATTGGACAAAGCATATATATTCCTCATTCAAAAGATATTGATTCTTTAAATCTCTCAGTAGCTACAAGTATTGGTATGTGGGAGTACAGTAGGAGGAAGGAGAAATAGTATGAAATACCAATTTCCAAAAGATTTTCTGTGGGGAGCATCAACATCTAGTCATCAGATTGAGGGTGGATTGAAGAATAACTGGTCTGAGTGGGAAATACTAACTGCAAGAGAAAGAAGTGATAATATCCCTAATTGGTATGAATTCCCTAAAAATATTTTAGAAGAAGCAAAAGATCCAAATAAAAGAATTTCAGGTAAAGGTTGTGACAGCTATCATCGATGGAAAGAGGATATTGCTGCTTTGAAGGAATTAGGTCTTAACAGCTACCGTTTTTCAATTGAATGGGCAAGAATATTTCCTGAAAAAGGTTTGGTTTCAGAGAGTGGCTTGGAGTATTACAAAGATTTGATAACTGAATTAAAAAGGAATGGAATAGAGCCTGTTCTTACATGTTGGCATTGGACATTACCTCTTTGGTTAGAAGAAGAGGGAGGTTTGTTAGCAAAGAATATAGATGAGTATTTTAGAGAGTATTTTAAAGTATTGGCAAAGAATTTCTCTGGAAATGTTAAGTATTGGATAACTTTGAATGAACCAGATATTGTTACAAGTAATTCATATTTACTTGGTTTGTGGCCACCATGTAAGAAAAATATTTTTACTTTCATTTACCTTTTCTATTTCAAAATGGTCAAGTTGCACAAGATAGGGTATGAGGAGATTAAAGAGTGTAACCCGAATGTAATGGTAGGTGTTGCAAAGAATAATGCTGCATTAGAACCATATAATAGTAATTGGTGGAATGTGGTTCTTTGTAAACTTAGTCATTATTTTTACAATATCTTGTATTTAAAAAAGATAGAGAAGTATTTGGATTTCATTGGTTTGAATTTCTATTTCCTTCATAAAGTTGGAATAATGGGACAAAGGAATGATAATGACAAAATTTCTGATATGGGTTGGTGGATGAAGCCTTCTGCTTTGTATGATACTCTTGTTGATTTAAAGGATTTTGATTTGCCAGTTATGGTTACAGAGAATGGTGTTGCTGATTCTTTAGATCAGTATAGAGGATGGTGGTTAGATGAGAGTTTTACTGCAATGGAGAAAGCATTGAAGAAAGGTGTTAAGTTGATAGGGTATATGCATTGGTCTTTGATTGATAATTTTGAATGGGCGGAGGGTTTTTGGCCTAAGTTTGGGTTAGTGGATATTAACAGAAATATTAAAGGGAGTGGGTATCATTACAAGGATTTGATAATTTCATCGAAGGAAAAGTAATGAAATATATATTTCCTGAGAATTTTCTTTGGGGAGCCTCAACATCTAGTCATCAAGTAGAGGGTGGTTTAGAGAATGATTGGACTGAGTGGGAGAAAAGAACTGCATTTAAGAATAGTAAATCGGGATTAAGATCTTCTAATCAGTCTTTGTCACAAATGGTTTCTGAAGAGGAGACATATATTTCGAATTCAAAATATTCTCCTGAGAGTTTTAAGAATTTGGATAAAGATATTGTAGTTATCAAAGAGTTGAAATTGAAAGCATACAGATTGTCTGTAGAGTGGTCTAGAATACAGCCTGAAAAAAGTGTTTTTAGTAAAGAAGGTATCCAGTACTATATTGATCTCCTGAGAGAATTAAAGAAAAACAATATTAAGGTTGTTTTAACATGTTGGCATTGGACTCTTCCTTTGTGGTTAGAGCAGGAGGGTGGGTTATTAAGTAAGGAAATTCGGAAGTATTTTTTGGACTATGTAAGATTTCTTTATGAGAATTTACATGAGTATGTGGATTATTGGATAACTATTAATGAGCCAGAATCTTTCATTTTTTCGTATTTAGTTGGAACATGGCCTCCTGGGAAAAAGAATATATTTCTTTTTAACAAGGTATTTTCAAAGATTCTTCCAACTATGCATATTGATACATATGAGTTAATAAAGGGTTTTGATAGTAAGATTCCTGTTTCTGTGTCTAAGAGTTTTTGGTATATAACTCCATATAATAATTTCTTTTGGAATAGATGGATTGCTAAGTTGTGTAACATGTATATAAATACATCTTTTTTAGATAAGGTTGTTAATTATGTAGATTTTCTTGGTCTTAATTTCTATTTTCATAATAAGGTAGGGATAATGGGTTTGAAAAATGAGAATGATAGAGTTTCTGATTTGGGTTGGTGGTTAGATCCAAGTAAATTGTACGATGTAATAAAGTACATAGATACTAGGTACAATGTACCAATTCTAATAACAGAGAATGGTGTTGCAGATAGTGATGATGTTCATAGGGAGTGGTGGATTAGCGAGAGTGTTAAGGCTATGCATAGGGCTATTAGTTCTGGTTCTAATATTCTTGGCTATTTGTATTGGTCTTTGTTGGATAATTTTGAATGGGATAAGGGATATTGGCCACAGTTTGGTCTTTGTAAGATAGATCCTGATACAAAGGAACGAATAATTCGTGGTAGTGGTAGGTTTTATTCCAAAATAATTGAGAAAAATGGAATTGTTGAGGATATATAATTGTATATATTTGAATGAAAATGAAAAAAGTAGTAATTGCTGGAAATGTAAGTTTGCAAGATGAAATAATGAAATGGAGGGAGTATTGGAATAACCAGAAAGATCATTTGGTCATAAACTATCCGGAAATAATAAAAAAGGAAAATTTTCTGAGTGAGTATCCAGAAATGTATAAAGAATTCTTTGAAAGCATATCGGAATCAGATATTTTGTTCATTGCAAATGAGGATAAGAATGGAATAGAAGGATATATTGGTGCAGAGGTTTTTGCTGAACTTGTATATGGAATGATGCAGAATTTTACATCTAATCATAAGGTAGAGGTTGTTCTTGCAAAGATGCCATCTTCTAAAGTTCAATCGTTTGAAGATATTGAGCTTTGGTTGAAGTTAGGTTGGGTTCGGATCCTCTAGTTTTTAGGCAAATAATCAATGAAAATGGTATAATAGAGCAGGAATAATATATTCCTATGCTCTTTTTCAATATGGGGACGTAAGGCTTTCGACAGAAGTTTGCGTTTAGTGGTCACAAACCGTCAGTTGATGCGATATTCAACACACAAGATAAGTGTAAAAAATAACATTAACGCCTTTGCTAAAGAGTTTACAGCTAAATTGAGAGCAGCATTTGCAGCTCCAGTTTTTGCATATAACTTTGCATAAGGTTTAGCTAAATATTTTGGCTAATGTCTATAATCCTTATCCCTGATTAGGGGTAATAGACAGTCGTTATCAGGGTATGGTCATATATTTGGTCAGTAGGGTATATGATTGAGAAACATAACTGAGGAGAGATATCTTTTCGCTAACCTTTCTAGATATTTTTTACTATACAGGGTTAGATATGTTTGTACATGATGCTAGACAACGCTTTTGGACATGGGTTCAATTCCCGTCGTCTCCACCATACTATAAATATCAAAGAATCTGAACTAGTGGAGATAACTACTTATATTAGATTTTGGTTTATGAATAGATGGTATATTGTTAATGAATATTCTTTGTCTTCTGCATACTCCTCTCTTAGAGCTTCAAGAGCATTGTTTTTTAGTGTTTCATTCTGTGTTCTAAAGCAACTATCTATTGTATTTTGTATTCGTCTTATTTGCTCGTTTCTTCTTTCTACCAAGGATGCTCTGTTAAGTTGAATATCACTTATTGTAAGTTGTCCTCTTTCTGAACCGTGTTTGTGAAGAAGAAGGGCTCCCAATACAAAAATATGAGTTGAGGGATCCTCTATGTACGGATTAATATACGGGGTTTCATCTTCGTATTTGTTAGATTTTGCATTATTACACTTTGCACAAACGAAACCTAAGTTTTCCCAGTCGAACTCTAGATCGGGATATTTAGATTTTGGTTTTATATGTTCAATGTCTCCATAGTAGATATTCGATATATAACTTTCACAATACATGCATTTGTGATAGTTGGCTGTTTCTAGAGCATTTTTATTTATTGGATCTTTGTAGTTTCCTTGGTTTAGTGCATTTCGATTCGGGCAGGAAGGTCTAGTTATTCTTATCATTAAGATCTTGTATTATATTATCTATAGCCTCTGGTAACAGATCCTCCAAGCCAATAGTTTTTAGGTCTGCTTTCATTTGCGGAAAGATATTGTTATCGAGATTAGTTTTGCTATATTTTTTTATAACTTTTTCTAATTCTTCTTCTGCCCAAATAGGCATTGTGAAAGGAACCCCTAAAACGTCATTCAGTATTTGAGTCGCGGATTTGGCTTTATTAACTAAGTCTAACTTCTCACTAATTATCTTGCGATTTTCGTTATATTTCAAAACATAAGTGTTTGAATCCTTAACAGAGCCGACGATCAGGGGACTATGTGTTGAGACTATGAACTGCACTTCAGGAAATGCCCTCAATAGATCTGGTAGGATGCGTCTTTGCATTGATGGGTGTAAATGATTCTCAACCTCATCTATAATTACAGTGAAATTAGCGTTATCTTGGGTTGAGAACATGAATATTTGCCAAGCAATATCAATTAGAGCACTTATTCCTCCTGATGCTTGTTCAAAGATGAATTCATCATTTCCTCCATTGCAAACGAAAACGATTTCTTTTTGTCTTATTTCAAAATCTTCAAATCCAAGTGTTGGGGGAAGTACTTTCCTTAATACATCTTTGAATCCTTCGAAGAAACCTATTTGTTCTGGGTCACTAGGCATAATTTCTTTTTGGTCTGATCGAATACCATACCCTTGAATGGCCCAACCGATTAAGGTATTTTTCATGATAAAGCTGGGAGAGGAGTTGCTTGGTTGACCGAGATATTGTTGCTTTGCAGCATTAGAAGATTCGTCATAGGCAGCTTTTTTGTTCTTTTTGCCAAAAGGAATACTGCTAATGGTCTGGTATCTAAATGTGGCTCTGTGTGATGGTATAAAGATACTTGGAACTGTCTGTTGATTGTCCAAGGTAATATTGTATTGAGCATTATCGGAATTCGGGATCGTAAGTGTCGTTTTTAGATTGTCTGCATATAGCAATTCTCCTATTACATTATTATCAGACTTATCTTCACCATTAAAGAATCTGGTTAAAAATCGTATGATGCCATCCTTTTTATTTTTTTTAGGTGTGGATAAAGAATTTACATTCCAACCACAGTGTTTTGATAATATATGTGAGAGAAGAGTTGTCTTACCACTCCCATTTGCCCCTGTTAGAACAGTCAAGTTTGGGTGAATCTCTATATCAACATTTTCAAATTGTTGCCACTGGGATATTGTTAATCTCTTGAAATTCACTTCTGACATCCTATATAGTTTATATTAGTCTGTATTTTACTCTATTTTTTTGAGAAGAGAAGAGCTTTTATTGTAGATGCTTTGATGAAAATCATCGAAGAACATAGGTAGAATTTGTTTAGAGTTTATTTTTGCATTGTATAATTACAAGAATGAGAAAGGAGGTATTCCAACTACGAGAAACTGATGAAAATATTCAAGAGATTCTAAATTTTCTTCTCAGAATTTTTAACGAAATCTTACCAATTGCAAGTGATGAGATTTGTGCTGTATATAACGATCCCACTGCAGAATCTCCTATGTTAATCACTAATGAAAATCCAATTGCAATAAGACTAAGTTTGAAAAGAACAACTATATGGGATCAGAGTATTTATCAATTTGCGCACGAATTGACACATTATGCTTTGCGACAAGGAAAAGAAGATAAAGAAATATTACTAAGTTGGTTCGAAGAGACACTTTGTGAGGCTTTTTCACTGTATGTTATGTCAATAGCAGCTATGAGATGGAGAGAATGTAGCTTTTATAAGGTTGACAAAAACTATTATGTAAAGATAAATAGCTATTATAGAGGGGAGTTGAGTAAGACGGGAGACAAGATTTCAGTGTGTACTACTTTAGATGAACTAAGAATTATAAATAAAAATGCAGAGAAGAATCGTCAAGATAGATATGATATTAGAAATAAGACTTTCGAGTTATTTACTCGTCTTCCAAAAGACATAAAAGAGATTCTTAATTATTGTAAATATCTAAACGAAGATATGCTTACTATTAACTTTGAGAGATGGGAAAAGGAGGGAAAATATCCTCATTTTGTGAAAGAACTAGCTCAGATACAACCTCAAATAAAGAAATAGGTCTTATTTATGCAATTTCTCAGAATGGTTATATTCTTAAGTAGTTATTAATGTTCTTTCCCCCAAAGCGATACTCTCCGGTTACTAAGGGACAGGGGATTTAATGAAATTTTCAGTTTTGTAGTATAATAAACAAGTTGTTGAGTTCTTGAAGTATTAAGTTCGCTTTCGTCTTCAAGAAGTCCACCATACTATAAAACTTTAATTTTTTCTAAATCAAATGCTTTCAGATAATACAGGTCTCAAAGATAGTACATTCTCTGAACAAATAGACAGAGACCTTATACGTGAGATGATAAAAGAAACTGGTGCTCCAGGAACGCTTTTCGGAAGAGGTTTTGAATTAGATGAGAAAAAAGAAGAACAGTTAACCATCATTCAGGAGAAAATGGAAGAGGATCTTACGATGCTCAAAGATTCTGATAAATATAAGGATAGATGGAAAAAATATGAAGAAATTACGAAGGATGGTTTACAAAGAGGGAGACTTCTTTCTTTTGTTTTCCCTCCAATATGGCTTGTAGATTCAAATAACAATAACACTCCTGTAAGGAAGATTATGATCCAAAGAGGAAATGGAAAAGAAACTGCTGGAGTTGAGGTTCCTACTGATATCTATAGTCTTGCTTATTATTCTAGTGTAGCGGAACATTTAAAAGAGTATACAACTACTTCTTCTGATCAATTATATAAAAGAAGCACATCTTTCTTACATAAGAATCTTTCTGCTGCTGGTAAATATCTATCGGAAAGGGGTTTTCTAGAAAAAAATAAAAAGTAGTATTGTAGATATTCTTCTGCCTTCATATCTTTCTTAAATATATATGTCTATAGATAAAGAAAAAACAGGGCAGGGTATAGATACACTAAAAGAAAGAGTCTTAATTCCAGAACTAAAAGAAATCATATCTTCTCAATTTCCAGAAGGAGCTTCAGGTATTACTTCTGTAGATATTGGTACAGGTAATGCATCTTCTCATTTAAAATTGTTAGAACAATTAGAAGAAGAGAATATCTTTTGTAAGAATGTTGTATTTATTGATAGCTTAAAAAGTATTTTTGGTGAGCTATTAGAGAACCTTGTTACAAAAGATATCTTAGATGATCATCACAACTGTGCAATCATCGAACCTGATACTGCTTTTGAAATAGGTCCAAGCTTGTTCGGATATGAAGAAACTGCGGATTTCATTACTGCTCAAATGGTCTTTCATCAAATAGAGAATAATGCAGAACTATCTTTAATTCTTTGTAAACTATTTTTAGAACTCAAAGACAATGGTTGCTTGTATATAACTGATTTCCATTCAGCATATTTTGACTATCTTCTAAAGAATGAACCAAAGAAATTAATAGGGGCAGGAGTAAACCTAGGTGGAAATAGTAAATATTTGTACTCTTTTGATAGCGGTGGGACTGCACCTGTTGTACAACGAAGTTTGCTTGATATTGCAACAATATTGTTAATGAATGGTTTCCATGTAACTAAGGTTGTACAACCATCTTTGAAAAGTGTCATGGATGTTAAAGAAAGGTATCGTGTTTTGGAAGAAGAAAATATCCCTATGTTCTATATTCTAAAGGCTGAAAAGAGACCAGATCGTTTTCTTTCATATTCATCAGGCATAGTAAAAAGTATTGGTCTTGAGAAAGAGAATTCTCTAAATATCTTTCTAATGGACGATGATACTCTTACCTTACCAAGTTCTTCAATAGGGAAAAGTATTAATGCTGGAGATGGTATCTTTCTAATGGAGGTGATATTACCAGATGGTAGGACTTGTTGTCAGGTATGGGTTAGTCCGAAAGAAAAAGGTAGGGATATATGGTCTGTAAATTTTGTTAGTAAGCTTAAGTGAAAAAGTCCCTTATTTGTAATATAATCCTCTAAATACTTTTTTCTTAATATATGTGGAACTAGTAAAAGAATTTTTTAAGGATACATATATTGCCCCACATGCTGTATATCTAGATTATGCCTTGTTAGAAACCTCTGAGAATGCTACTACCTATGATCAAATTAGAACAATAATCCTAATCATTGAAAAAGATCTATGGCCTGATGATTTAATCATTAGAAGCGGTGTTGTTCTTGAAGGTACTAATCTTTTTACACAAGCTTGTTTCTCAGATATTGATGAAACTGTAGATTACTGTTTTCAAATTGGTAATGAAAGACCAGCATCATTAATAAAGGTGACAAACCTTGGAGAATCAAAATTATGTGATGAACTATTTCAAAGACAAAATCGTGTAGTAACTCCAGAGGGTGATGTCTTAGAGGCACAGTATTTAGCTACGTATGAAAATGGTATATGGCATGTTCTTAATGAAAGAGATCGTTTTACAAAATTAGATTGTGAATCAGATGATGTTATTGAAAGAGCTACTCATATTTCATTGTAATATTGAGAATGTGCCTGTCCTATAGTATAATCTCTTGTTTGTATAAAAGCTCGTTACAAAAGTGCTAAGGCACTACATACTCTAGTTCTGGGAGGAAGAAATGGCTAGTAAGGTTATTGATTTAATCACGGATGTTTGGCCCTCAATCAAAGCTCTTGCTTCAAAAAGAGCATTGTCATACGGTGACTACAGAGGGGGGCTGGCAATTGGATTTGAAGATACCAATGGTATCTGGAGCTTGTGCTCCGAAATTAATCCAACCTTACCTTCTCGGTGGGGGAAAGAATCTGACAAGTATCATCTCAATGCAAGTTTAAAACTAGCAACACATCTTACTGTGAAGCTAGCTCCTGAAGGATCTCCCTTTTATGCCGTTGATCCTGGTGGTGTGATTCGTTTTGATGATCGGTTCGGTCTTTGGATCGGTATCGCTTATTCTGGTCACAACCCAGAGGAAGATACAGCACTGGCTATGCTTTTGCTTAATTGCTTTTCTTTGAAACCAAGATGAACTGAGTACAATGAGCTTTGCCTGTGGGCATTTTTTTGAATGCCCACGGGTAATCTCTATATCAATATATTTAAATATTCTTCCTTGAGGGCTTGGTATCGCTATAGTATAATCTATCGGTTATGTTGAAGCTCATTATATATGTGCTACCAAGCACTACATACTCTAGTTAGGAGGAAATTATGGCTGAAGATCCGAATATGATGGATATTACACAGTCCCTGAGGAAAGCTATTTTCGAATATGCAAGAGAAATTGCAAAGACAAGGGAAAAACCTGCAGCTCTTGCCATTGGGGTAAGATTGGAAGATGGAAGTTTTTGGTGTTATGGCGAAACACTAAATACTGAAGACACCAGTCTTTATCTCAAGAGTGTTAAGAAATTAACAAATTTCCTGATACCGTGGTGGACAAGAGAAGAATATGACAGCTATGTTCGTGCTTCTCATCATCCAGATCGTGGTGGACTTGTCGGGTTCTCCGCTTTCAAAGATGTCTATGTAGGCATCTGCTATTTTGAAGGAGAAGGAAAAAGCACCATTGATGTGGAGCAAAGAATTAAGAGACATTTCTTCATTCGCTAATGATTCAACTGAGTACAATGAGCTTCGCCTATGGGTGCCAACAAAAAGACACCCATAGGGAATCTCTCTTCACTTAGTGCTATTATATATACAATTGAATTCTGTGATATTTAATAGATGAAAATTAGTAAAAATATATTTTGGTATTTGTTTTTATTCTATTTTTTTGTACATCTTTTTCTTTTCCCAATCTGTTTCTTCTATACAAATCAAACAATTGATTTACAATCCTTTGGTATAACAGAGTATGTTAAAGATTATCTCTCTAGAATATTCTCTACATTACTAACATTTGTCTTCCTTTTGTTCTTGTTCTTAAAAAAGAAATACTATTTAGACAAAGATCGATCCTTTATTCTATCTCTTCTAACAACAATATTGTTCTTTGATACTCTTGGTAACTTCTTTGGTTGGTTTGATGTGAGTGGAATATTGAAATTTCTTTGGTTCGATGACATTATTCATTTTTTCTCACCGATATTAGTTGCTTTAAGTTGTGTTTGGTATCTCTATGTTATTAGAAAGAATGAGAAATATTTAAGCATTGTTACTGCAAGTGGTATTTCTCTTACACTAAGTTCTCTATGGGAAATATATGAGTATTGGAGTGACAAAATATGTGGTACAGAGATGTTAAAGGGTGGAATAGATGACACAATGTATGATATGACCTCAGGTCTCTTTGGAATATTACTTTTCTCTATCTTGTTTTGTATTTTAACTAAGAAATCTAGTTAATAGTTATACTTGCTAATATGCTATCTAGAATAGTTAAATCTACCTCAGCTGTTTCTTCTGTTATCTTAAAGTAATATGCATAACCCTCGTATTCGTAGGAATCTACAAAAGATATCCCTGTTAATGTCATAAAACCTTTCTCACATTGAGGTTCGAAGTAACTATTATCATTCTCTGTATCGTAGTAAAGATCATTATTTATTCTTCTCATTTCTTTACCAAGAAATACAAATTCAGAATATTCAGTATCAGTATAATCTACAGTATTAAGCTCCATACCAACCTCATCATTCATATCTTTTTGATCTTGGTTATATTCTGGATTACTATCATCAAACAATGCTAATTCCGAACAACCGACAAATCCAATACCTGAAACTGCACCTATTTCCATTACTTTTTCATCACCTTTAAATATCTTGATTCCAGTCAAACCTGTATATGTAACACCTTCTACAAGCATATCTGTACCATCACCATCTTCATATTCCTGTATACTCCAATCATCGGGAGTTATTGCTGAAATATATTCTCCATCAAAAATATCCATCGTACTTTCCTCTGTTTGGTCACTTTCTTCTTCGGTATCGTTCTCCTGAGTTTCTTCTGTTTGTTTGAGATTTAAAATATTATCAAGATTAATATATCCATTTTTGTAGGCTATATACCCAAGAAGCAAGATTGTAATGATAGCTAGGAAAACATTCAAAATTATAATTCCTATACCATTACCTTTTTCCTCTGGTTTTTCCTGAGGAGTAACACTCTGCATATTTTCTTCCATAATAGTTACAAATTTAATTTAAATATCTAGTTATTTGATGCGGATTCGTCTGTACATGCCATTTGTGTACAAACAACCTCTCCATCACTACAAACACATTGATTGCATCCATCTGACGACACAAAACTCTCTTTGTCAGAGTATGCCCATCCGTTATATTCACAAACAGATTTGTTGGGAGTAAAGCTTGTAGAGTAGAGTATATAGCTGATTAATCCAATAACAATAGTTCCTAATGTGATACTCAAGCCTAAAAGGAAAGAATTGTCTTTTGTATGAGACTCTTCCATATATTCAGTATATATGATTTTGTTAACTATTTATACCTTTAGAAGAGTTGCTATGTAGTATGACGATACGGCAGTTACAACGGAGACACTTGTTCCCCAGATGATATCAATTATTGTTACTGAAACAGGCCATTCTTTCAAGGTTGCTAAATTTGTCAAATCGTATGTTGAGTATGTTAAACAGCCAAAAAGGGCACCTAAGAGTATTACTTTTAAAAGCGATTTACTTTCATATCCTGGAAGAACTGCAAATACAATTATTCCAACGACAAAGATTAAATAGAAGATTAATGCAGGAATGAGATTTGGATTTTCCGCAAGAAGATGTCCTATCTTTTGAGCATAGAGGTTCTTAGCTATGAAATTTAACCATATGAAGTCGATGGCTAAAAATACAAAAAAGGTCAGCATATAAAGGAAAAAGTATTTCATATTATGAAAGATAATATAAATATATTTTATTCTATCATCTTGTCTGTTAAGATTGTTGAATCCATGGTTAAAATTCTTAAAACATATTACCGAGTAATTATACTAATACTACTAATATTCTTAGTTGTAGTTTCTGATATCTATTTCTATAGATTTGCATCTGATGTTGTTGTTCTTCTTCTGATATTGGTAGCAATCTTTTTCAAGAAAGAGAGAGAGTTTTTTAAAGAATGGGGGATACCAATATTACTTCTTTATCTTTATGAATATCTTAGAGGTAGAGGATATTTTATCGCGGAATTTTTTGGAAGACCATTGTTAAATGATTGGCTTGTTTCTTCTGAGAAATATCTTTTTAACATAGGTGGGAATATTCCTACAGTTTTTCTTCAGTACAATCTTTCAAATGCAGAGAATGGTATATTCTCGCCAAATTGGTACGATTATGTACTTTTCTTTTTCTATATATCATTTTTCTGGTTTTGGTTATGTATTGGTATCGCAATATGGGTAAAGAAAAGGAAATTCTTTTTCAAATATATATACGGTTTATTGGGCTTATCTCTTGTTAGTTCAGTAATCTATATTTTCTTCCCATCCGCTCCACCTTGGTATGCAGCTCAAGTTCAATTACTTCCTCCACTTGAAAGGTTGATGCTTTCCTATGATTATTTCTCTACAAAATATATGTCTATCGTTGGTACCTATGAAAGTAATTATTTTGCTGCATTCCCATCTTTACATGCTGGTTGGCCAATGTATGTAAGTTTGTTTGCAATAGGGGTGTTTGGAAAGAAAGCTATTCCCTTGTTGATTGTTCCTTTAGTTATAGCTTTTGCTACTTGGTATGGAGCTGAGCATTATATTATAGATTCTTTGTTTGGATTCTTCCTTGCAGGATTAACCTACTTAATAGTAAATAGGGGTATAAAGGTAAAGGAGAATTAACCTATTTCTTCATTGCTTTAGAGAGAACATCGAAAAGAAGAATAGATGCTGAAAGTGATTCTAAGTCTTTTGCTTCCCAGTACTTTTCGCAAAAACTATTTTCTTTAAGCAAAACGAGTTTCTTAGATTTGAAGAATATACCATTTTTTCCTGCTCTAACAGGTATTCTTTTCTCTCTGGCAAAGTTTCTAATATGTTTTTGATAGTCAAAGTTGTCATTGAAAGGCAGTTCAAAGGAGAATCTAAATATATTAGAAGAACGGCTTCTCCCGCATATTGTTATATCTTTAGATCCTACGATATGTGATGATATATGTGGAAATGAAATCCCTAAATATTTGTAATATTCTGCTAAACATTCGATGTAAAACATTGCATCAAGAGGATTTGCAATGTTGTTTAATGAGACTTTTTCCCATTTAGTTAAATATTGATTTCGTTTGTTGCAATTACTTTGATCGTATTCTCCTGTATAAAGCCACATCCAGGAAGCTTCACAAGGATTTGAAATTATCCCTTCCAATGCGGCTTTCCCATCACTTCCTTCAGACCAAAGTATTCTACAACTACCTAGTTGATATTTTCTTTTTAAATTTCGGAAATCAGCTTTAAACCGACAAGCATCATCTTCAGAGATTCCTGTTCCTTCTTCTATCCTTTCTGTAATATTACTTTGATTGAGAGTTAGCCAATCGATACCAATATTTTTACCGATCTGCTTTATAACGGGGAAATCATGTCCTTCGTAGAGAAGTGTTTCTGTTCTTTCTGTTGGTTCGAATTGCTCCATTTATTTTCTAACTAAAATAGGTGGGGCAATATACGGAGAGGGAGGGATTCGAACCCTCGGTAGGCCTTAATGGGCCTACGACTCGTTAGCAGTGAGTTCCTTTCGGCCACTCAGGCACCTCTCCAAATGGTTCTAATTATACTTCATTCTTGCGATCTATGCTAGAATATATTATGTACTTAGGCATACATGTATCATCATCAGGTGGTATTGAAAATTCAATAAAGAATGGAGATATGTATTCTGTGAATGCTATTCAAATTATGCCGACAGCTCCTATGAGGTGGGTTACCAAGTTGATTGCTGATGAAGATATTCTTAAATTTGTTGATACATTAGAAAAATCTAATGTAAAGAAAATCCTTTTACACGGTATATATTTGACTAATTTGGCTAGAGAAGACAAGCAACTATTTCACTTAGGGAAGATGGGTTTGGTTGTATATTTAGACTTTGCAGAAAGAGTTGCAAATGAAATGCAAAAAAGAAAAATAGATGCTGAAATTCTTGGAGTTTGTTTTCATCCTGGTTCTCAGAAAGAGCTTTCGTATGAGGATAGTTTAGAAAGAATATCGTATGGTATCCAGTGGGTTTTAAATGAAGTAAAGGGAAATCAAAAGCTTTTGATAGAGACGACTGCAGGTACTGGGAATAATCTTGGAAAGAATTTTACAGAGTTAAAACTCATGAGAGATGCTGTTGACGACAAAGAGAGGGTAGGATATGTACTCGATACGCAGCATACATATTCTTCTGGATATGATTGGGTAAATAATTTTGATGGAGTAGTTGAAGATTTGGACAGGGAGCTAGGTATCCAAAATGTAAAAAGTATTCATCTTAATGATTCTATGGTTGATTGCGGTACTAACAAGGATAGGCACTCTAATCTTGGCGAGGGGAAAATAGGGGAGGAGACTATATCTAAAATGCTGAAGTTTGAAAAATTTAAAAACATTCCATTTATACTTGAGACACCAGCTTTGAAAAAGAAAGAAACAATAGTAAAAGAAGTTGCAAGATTAAATGAATTAGCTAAATAATTTTAAGTAGTTCCATTATGAAAGCAGTGATTAAGAAAAAGTTCGAAAATATATTAAACAAGTTACCAGATAGTAAGTTGCTATTTTATCTTACAATTGCCGTTCTTCTAGGTGTTCTTCTCTATGTCGTTATATTATTTCTTTAGTTGTACATATTGTCAAAAGTAAAGTTAAATGAAAATCAGAAAACAGCAGTAGAATTCGCAGGGGGAGATCTTTTAATCATTGCAGGTGCAGGTACTGGTAAAACTGCAGTATTGACACAAAGAATACTGCATATTGTAAAAAAGGAACTTTCTAAACCATCTGGCATCCTTGCTCTTACATTCACAGAAAAGGCAGCTCAAGAGATGCAAGAGAGAATAGATTTAGAAATGGAATATGGCTATGACGAGCCTTGGATCTCTACATTTCACTCTTTTTGTGATCGTATTCTTCGAGATGATGGGTATAATATCGGTCTAGATGGTAGCTATTCCTTAATGAGCACGGCACAATCGTATATCTTTCTTAGAAGATATTTGTACGATCTTCCTTTGAAATCGTTGATGCCTAAGGGTAGTCCTACAAAGTTCCTAAATGATTTCCTGAAACATATATCAAGACTACAAGATGAAGATGTTTCTCCTGAGGAATACATCAAATTTGCTGAAAGTCTTCCTAAAGAAGGTGTTGTTGAAAAGGAAGAGTACATTCGTATTAATGAATTAGCACAGACATACAAGAAATATACAGAGCTGAAGATAAAGAATTCTAAGATAGATTTTGGAGATCTAATAATATTCACAATAAAATTGTTTAGAGAGAAGTCAAATGTTCTAGATAAATACAGAAAGCAATTTAAATATATTCTAGTAGATGAGTTCCAAGATACTAACTTTACACAGAATGTTTTAGTCAATCTTCTTACATTAGGATTACAAAAAGAGAAAGGAAAGGAACGACCATCTCTTACAGTTGTTGGTGATGATGATCAAGCAATTTACAAGTTTAGGGGTGCTGCAATTTCAAACATTTTACAATTTAAAGAAACATATCCAAAAGCAAAAGAGGTTGTTCTTACAGAAAACTACAGATCAAAGCAAGAGATTCTTGATGCTGCATATACCCTAATTAAACATAACAATCCTAATAGATTAGAAAATACAGAAAAGATAGATAAAAGATTGTTAGCAAAAGGTGTTTTTAAAGACGATGAAGATTCTGTAAATTTAGTTGTTGCAAATAACGAAGGGAATGAAGCTAAGAGAGTTTGTGATGAGATTTTGAAATTAACTGGTTATTCCGAATATATTGAAAAAGATAATGGTATAAGTCAGGTTTTTGATGAAAAAGGACAGGCATCTTTTGTAGGTGATGGAAATGTTGAAGATACATATAAATTCTCTGACATAGCTATACTAGTAAGAGCTAATGCTCATGCAGAGACCTTTATCCAAGAATTAAGACACAAAGGAATACCATACAAACTAGGAGGTTCAAGAGGGTTGTACTCCAGAAATGAGATACAAAATTTAATCGCTTTCTTAAGAATATTGGTTGACTATTCTGATGAGATTTCTATGTACAGGTTGATTTCTATGCCATTGTGGGGTCTGACACCAAGAGAATATATAGAGTTGAATATGCTAGCAAGGGAAAATAAAATTAGTATGTTCGAACAATTGGAAAAGCTTTGGAATATCAAGTTAGGAGAAGAAGAATTGAAAGAAGAGAATTTTAAAGAAATAGATAACAAATTGTTAGAGAGAATTCTTTCTGCTGAAGCTATTGCTGGTTTAAGCACATTGCTGATGATCATGGATTCTTCTATTAAGAAAATAAAAGACAACAGAGATATAGTAGAAATTCTCTATGACTTCCTTATGCAAAGTATGTATATGAATTCTTTCTTAAAGGAAGAAAATAGCGAGAATCTCTTTGCTATCTCTAATATAAACAAGTATTTCGAATTAGTAAAAAGCTATCAAAAAGATAATCCTGAATCTAACATCTATGAATATGTAGATTATTTGAACTACAGTATTGAAGTAGGGGAATCTCCTTTAGTTGATAGTATGGATATGGAAGAATTAAATGCTGTAAATATTCTCACTGTTCATGGATCCAAGGGTTTAGAGTTTCCGGTTGTATTCATGGTTAACTTAGTTGGTCAGAGATTTCCAGCTGTTGGCAGGGTAGATAGTATTCCAATACCAGATGGTCTTATTAAGGAAAGCATGCCTTTCGATATCTCAGAAAAAGAATTAAGTATTCAAGAAGAAAGAAGACTTTTCTATGTTGGGGCTACCAGGGCAAAAGAAAAACTTTTCCTTACAGCTGCTAACTACTATGGAGATGCTAAGAGAAAAAAGAAACCAAGTATTTTCTTGAATGAAATTTTAGATAGAGATATACAAAGTGATTTCTCAAATCTTGATATAGATAATATTAATGATATAAGTATGGATTTGAAATATGTTAGCAAAGATAATTACGAATCAATTCTTCCAAAAAACGAAAAGATTGATTTAACAAAGAAATTCAGTTACTCACAACTAAATGTTTACGAGGCATGTCCAAGGAAATATGAATATTCGTATGTATTGAGAATACCTCAGAAACCAAGTTCTGCAATGTCATTTGGAATATCAGTGCACAATACTTTTAGAGATTTTTATTCACTATTGAAACAATCAAAAGAAGGATTGGAAGGAATAACAGAGGAGCCATCATTGGAAGATCTTCTTCTTCTCTATGAAAAGAACTGGATCGTGAGCGGATATGAGAGTAGGAGACAGGAAGAGTTAAGAAAGAAGGAAGGAGAAAGTATGATGAAGGAATATTATGAAAAGTTGTATAATCCAAAAGAAATACCAGTTAGATTGGAAGAGGGCTTTAGTGCTCATTTTGGAACCACTTCTTTCAATGGAAAGATTGATAGGATAGATTTAGTAGAGGTGAAAGATGGAGTTCTAGAAGTGTGCATTGTAGATTACAAAACTGGAAAAGAGAAAGATGCTTCAGATATAAAGAAGGATCTTCAGCTCCCTTTGTATGCTCTTTTTGCAGAAGAAAAACTTGGATTAAAAGTTGTTGGTGCTAAGTATATCTTTGTGGAAGTTCAAAAGGTTGTTGAAGTTGATGTCTCGCAGAAAAGAAGGGAGCTTGCAAAGGAGAAATTGCTAGAAGTTGTCGAATGTATTAAAGATAGAAAGTTCAGACCAACTCCTGGGTTCCATTGTCGTTACTGTGATTATAATTCAGTGTGTGATTATGCAGAACTGTAGTTGATATAGTATAATCAGTTTTATGGAAATAATAAGTAAAATTAATGACTTTTTAGTAGAGAAAACTTTTGCTCAAGGATTGGGCGATGGTTTGTCTACAGGTATTAATGAATTGGAAAGTGGTAGTATTACCACGAAGGAGCAATTGATACAGTCTATTGTAAAAGTAGCTGTACCTTTAAGTGTCATTTGTTTAATACTTTTAGTTGTTTATGCTGGGTATTTATTAATGTCTAGCCAGGGCAATCCAGACAAGATACAAGAGGGTAAAGAAATCATTACAAATGCAATCATCGGTTTCCTAGTTGTATTGCTTTCTGTAGCAATCTTATTATTGATTAGTAATACTTTAGGTTTAGGAGTATATAGTTAGTATGATGAAGAAAAAAGATATAACAAATTTATTGCAGGTATCCATTGGGCAGTTTTCCTTAATTAATATCTCTGGATGGTCTTCTGTTGATTCTGTAATCGATAGTAAAGTGATTACAGCTTTAAATTTTTTTGTTGGTTTCTCAGCCTTGATAGCTGTTGTTATATTAGTAATGTCCGGTTACAACTTTATTACATCTATGGGAGATGCTGACAAGGTAGAGAAAGCTCAAAAAGGAGTTACTGCAGCTGTAGTTGGAATGATAATTGTTTTCGTTGCAAGAGTTTTAGTTGAACTAATAATAAATGTTGTTGTAAGTAATTCTTTAGGGTAGGGTATATTGCATATTTAGAGGTCTTTATATATAATTGGAAAGTTAATATAAAATTATAATAAAACAAATATGGATGCTAATTCTCTTTTAGGTAAAGTTACAGGTGGAGTTCAAGGTACATTCTTGGATTGGTTGTCAGGTGTTATTAATATCGCAGTTGGATTAGCAGCTTTGGTTTGTGTTGGAATCTTGATTTACAGTGGTTATATGTATATAACAGCTGCTGGAGACGAAGGAAAAGTATCTACAGCTACTAAATCTTTGACTTACGCAATAGTTGGATTAGTTATCTGTTTTATTGCAGTTATCTTAGTAAGATTTGTCTTAGGAACAATCCTTGGACAAGCTTCATAGGATACTCAGAAAGTCACAATGTTTGTAGATTTAAGTACTCTTAATAACTCGGGATATTCTGATTTAATCGATTTTATCTCGGTTACGATGAACTTCGCTATATCATTTTCTGTTATCATAGCGGTTGTTTCTATAGTACTTTCTGGTTTCAAATTTATTCTTTCTCTTGGTGATGACAAAAAGATAAAGGAAGCTACTAGAGCATTAACATATTCTCTAATTGGTCTTATACTTGTTTTTGTATCCCCAACAGTTATAGAATTCATAATAAAAGAAATATTAACTACAAAATAATGAAATATATAAAATATGGATTGTTTCTTCTTTTAAATATATTTTTTGCAACTCCCGTTCTTGCTGCACCAAATGTTTCTGACTCGGGTGGAAATCCACCACAATTGGTAGAAATTACTGGAATCCTTGATAATGTCACTAAATATATATTTCCTGTTGCAGGTCTCATTTGTGTAATCTTTGTTGTGTATGGAGGATATATGTGGATGATATCTGCAGGAGATCCTGCTAGAGTCAAAGCAGCACAGGGGACATTAACTTGGGCAATCATTGGTTTAGTTTTTCTTCTAGTAATCTTTGCTATACTAAAAGCATTAGTAAGTTTTGTTACTGCCTAGTATATGAAAAACAACAATTTCAAAGCTGAGAGTTTTTTTAAAAGCCAAGGATATGCTCGTAATGGTTTGAAGTTAATATACAAGAATGAGAGAAATTTCAGAATTGATCTCTTAACTGCATTGCTAGTTGTTTGTGCTGGAGTTTTTTTTCAAATAACTCACTTTGAATGGATAGCTATCAGCTTGGTAATTTCGATAGTGTTTGTTTCTGAAGTTATGAATAGTGCTATTGAAGCTCTTTGTGATACTGTATCCCAAGACTTCAAAATAAATATTAAATATGCAAAAGATGTAAGTGCCGGAGCTGTTTTAGTAAGTGCTCTTGTCTCAGTTATTACCGGTACCATAGTGTTTCTTCCATACATCATAGACTTTGCAATGCACCTCTAGGAAAAACATTTTCTCCTAATGGTATAATGTTCTAATGCAAAAAGTGCCCCAAATTACATTGAAAATTTTTGTTACTTTTCTTTTAGGGATTTACTCTCTTTCTTTGTTGTATTACCCAATATATTCAGATGAAATCGAAGATTTAGAAAATCAAATAGAAGAGACTAATGAGCAAATAGCCGCGAAAAAAAATATACTCTCCCAAATTGAGAAAAAAATAGCTGAGATAAGTGGAAGTAACTATTCTCTTTCGCAGAAAATAGGAATGATAAACGAAGAGGTATCAAAACTCCAAGAGGATATTAACAATACTGAGGCAGAAATAAATAAAAAGATTAAGGAAATAGAGGAGAAGCAAAGTGAGTTAGAAAAGAAAAAGACTCTTTTAGACGAAATATCTAGTGATTTGTATATGGAATCTAGGTATCGGGTGAGTAGTTTTTTCTTCTCGACAGATGGTTGGAACAATATGATGGAAAATCTTTTCGTAAAGAAGAATACAATTTCAATCCTTAAATCGGAAATAGAGAAGGTAAATGGTGAATTTAGTAATTTGACAGATGCAAAAGCGAATCTAGATAAGCAGAAAGAAGAATTGGATACCCAGAAGAAAGATTTAGATAAATCATATTCATTGTTAGCTGCAGAGAAAGCAAAGTTACAGAAAGAATTAAATGCACAGGTAGCAACTAAGAGCAGTATTAGTAGCCAAGTAAGTAAGCTTACATCTCAACTTTCAAATCTTCAGAAGACTTTGTTGTATGCAAGGCAGGGAGGTACAAGTATAGATCCTAGTCTTGTTCCTGCAGGTGGAAATGATCTAGGAAGTCTAGCAACCTTTAATAGCAAAGCTCCAAGTGGATCATTTGATGTGTTCTCAATTGGTGCATACACTCATAGGAATGGTATGAGCCAGTGGGGAGCAAAGGCTAGGGCTGAGGCTGGACAGTCGTATACTCAGATACTCAATGCTTACTATCCTGGGAAAACATTAACAACAGGGCAAGTAAGAATCGATGGTTTAAAAGAAAATATTATGAGCAAGATTAAAGTAGATGGATATGGAACTATTGATTTTGAAGAGACATATTTGATGGGAATTAAAGAGATGCCAGAGGATTGGTCTATGGAGGTCTTAAAGGCTCAGGCTATCGCTGCAAGGACATATGCTGTTAGATACACAAATAATGGTGACAAGAGTATTTGTACCACCGAGTCTTGCCAAGTATTTAGTACACCAATAAAGACTGGTAGGTGGAAGCAGGCAGTTGAGGCAACTAGGGGAGTTATACTTACAGATGCAAACAAGAATGCTGTATCTACACAATTTGCCGCTGTTCATGGAGGTTGGACAAATGGTGTAGGTTGGGATCTTTTTAATACTAGTGGTGTTAGTGATTTTACAAATACATGGGATAACAAATCTGGAGTATCATGGGTGTATAGATCATGGTATAGAAATGACTATGCATTGAGTACCACAGTTAATAGCGCAAGTTGTAATAGAAATCCATGGCTCTCAGGGGAGGAACTTGCAGATATTGTGAATGCAGCATCGAGATTGACTGATCTTGGAGAAAGTGGAATTACTACTGACTCGAGAATATATCCGATTCCTGACAGTTGTAATAGTGGTGGTAATGCGTATTCATTCTCTGAAATGAGAAGCAAGTCATCTTCAAAGTTCACAAAGGTGATATTAGCACAAACATATAGGAGTAGTGGAAATACAACATCAATTAGGTTTGTGAATGCGGATGGAAGAGATATTACAATTTCTGGTAGCTATTTTAAATTAGCATACAATCTTCGTGCTCCTGGATATTTAAGAATTCCTCAATCAAGTTTTGTACATATTGATATCCAAAAAAAGCTTTAACTACCTTGTTATACAGTTAAATCTATGATATCTTTAATTCAAATATGGCAAAGAAAGAAAGTCCAAATCAAATACCAAAGAAATTTAGAAAACTAAACAAAAGTTTTCTAGATCATCTTCAAGAGAATAATAGTAGCTCTTTCATGTCTTTTCCAAAGGGATTAACTTTTCTTGGTAAGGAAAAAGAAGAAAGTGTCATTCTCATTGTTCGTACTCATTGGATAATGTATTTACCACATATGCTAGCAGCATTCTTCTCTCTTGTTTTGCCATTTCTTTTTAAGATGGTAATTCCAGAGCTTTCTGGAAACATATCTCTCTTCATTGTTTTTTTCATCCTCTCAGGAATGATCTTTATGACAATATCTGTATTTACAATCATAAAGTGGTACTTTAATGTAAATATCATTACTGATCAAAGAGTTGTTGATTTAGATTTTACAAGTGTTCTTTCTCATACATCTTCAGAAGCTAGACTAGAAAGGATAGAAGATGTAACACATAAACAAATAGGGCTGTTAGGGAGTATATTTGATATCGGTACTGTATATATACAAACTGCAGGAGCAAAATCTGAAATAGAATTCGACAATATTCCAAGACCAAGAGAAGTACAAGATATTTTGTATGATCTTTTAGAATCTAAACAAAAAGGAGAAATATAATGAACGATGCAAACAGATTTTTAGACAAATTGAATATACAACAAGTAGGAGTTTTTTCAGTAGACCTTTTGAATATACTGAAGATACCTCTTTTCTTTTTCCTCATAGGAAATATTCTTTTTGCATTACTACTTTTTCTTCGTGTAAGGATACTGGTTGATACATTCAATGCTGCTGAAAACAAAATGATTCAAGCAATTGTACTTGGGTACATATTTCTGACAATAATTGGAAGCTTACTTGCTGTCCTTTTTCTAATTCTTAGCTAAGAAAAATGATTACTGCTCAACAATATATATACAACTCTAAGAAGGAGAATTGTTTTGTTACAAGTCTCAAACACTCATATTCCTCCTCCAATGGAAAGAAGGTTGGAAAAGATGGTGATGTATACATATTACTGAATATATCCTCTGAAAAAAACTTTGATCCAAATAGATTTAGCAGATTTGTGTTAGACAGTATCCTTGATGGATACCTGTATTCAAATAGTAAGTCGGCAAATGAGTCTGTAAAAGATGCTGTAAATGATGGTGTTAACAAAATAAAGGAACTAATTAAGAATGATAAAGATCTTTCAACTACAGGCATAGATGTTAGTTTTACGATTACAGTCTTTAAGAAAGAAGGAGCATATATTGGGAACTTAGGTGAAAATGATATATATCTTTTTAAGAAAGGTGAACTTGTAAACATTGGTGAAATAATAGCTCAGAAAAAGGCTACTACAGTAGGAATCGTTCTTAAAGAACAAGACATTTTAATCGTCTCTACAAAAGAAAAGATAACTGAAAATTTGGTAAAAATGTCTAGAATAAAAATAGGGGAGGATATATTGAAATTCCTAAAACTCCTTGGAGAAAGCTTAAATCTACCAAGTGGCTTTATCTTCTTCAAAACAGAAGTAAGTGAAAGGACGCCAAAGATACTAGAAGAGAAAGTAATTGAAACTAAAAAAGAAAAAATTACAGAAGAAAAAGAAGTAGTGAAGAGAAAAATAGATATCTTAAAATACATACCAAAGGTTAAGATTCCAAAAGATATATTCTCTAAACTAAAACCGGTTACTCAGTTTCTAACTTCCATTTTCTCAAAAATAGGGAAACTCTTTCAAAAGCTATACGATTCAATACAGGAATTTGTACTCTCCAAATTGAGGAACAAAAGATGGTTTAAAAAACTTGGTTCGAAAATGTCCGAAATAAAAATTCCAGGAGGACAAATAAGAAGAGAAGGTATGAGGATCGACGAATATAAAGTTAAAGGAGTCAGAGGTAAAAGAGTCCGAATCATTCTTGTGTCTTTCTTAATACTTTTGCTTCTAGCTCTTGGAATTAATTTTACAATCACGAAGAAAAAAGAAAGAGAAACTTCAAATTATGCGAATGAAAGATTTGAGCAGATAGAAGATTTTTTAAGTAAAGTAGAAAATACTTGGAGAACAGATAAGTCTGGAGCTGAAACATACCTTTTTAAATCGGAAAAACTTTTCGAAGAGATACCCGCAAATTTACTTGAATCAGATTCTCAAAAACAGAAAGATCTTCATAAGAGATATGTTGATCTTGGAGACATGTTGTATAGAAGGGTAGGTGTCTCTGAGAGTATTGGTAATATGACAAAATACTTAGAGTCAAGATTAGCCTTTGGAGAGGGCTCTAATCCTACAGATATTGATATCTATACAGACAAATCAGGGAATGAATTTCTCATGGTTTCAGATAAAGACAAAAATACTGTTTACAGAGTTGCTTTGTATGACAAAAGTGTCAAAAGCTTACCCGATGATGAAAAAGTTCTTGTAGATCCCACATACATTTCAGTTGGAGTTAATGGTGTATATGCCTTTGATTCTAAGGTAGGTATGGTTACTGCACAATTCGACGATTCCGGTTGGTTTAAGACATTCACAGCTCTTTCTGGTCTTTCTGTCGATGATTTGAAAACAACTGATATCTCAGAAATGATTGTTTTGACAGATACAGACAATGTATATCTGCTAGCAAGAGATTTAAAAGCAGTTCTTAAATCAACCCTTGCATATGGTACAAGATATGGTTTGTCATATGCATATCTTGAGAAAGAAGAATTCTCTCAAGGAAATGATATCTTTTCAGACCTTAGTGTATATGTAACTACATCTCTTGATCCAAAATTAGTTAGATACAATTACAGCTATGTAGAACAAAAGCAAGCAGAAGCATCACTTAGTGTTGGTGGATTTGATGGAAATTATGGGAATCTAACGAAAGGTTTTACTAGAGTGGATATGAATGAAGGTTTGTATATATTCGATTCTGAAGGAAAAAGAATCTTCAAGTTTGAAAAACCACTTGAAAGTGGAGAAGAAATATTACATCCAGATCAAATAGTTCTTCTTGGTCAGTATCTATACAGAGGTGAAACACAAGATGTTTGGTCAAATGTTAAAGACATCGTAGTAGACCAAAAGGAAGAAAATATGTATGTATTAGACGGTTCTGTGATTTGGAAGATATCATTGTAGTATAATGGAGAATGAAAATTATTAATAAAAAGGCATCATTTAATTACGAAATACTTGAGAGGTTTGAGGCTGGAATAATTCTTAAAGGTGCTGAGGTAAAATCTGTAAAATCTGGAAGAGCAAATCTTGGAGACTCTTATGTAAAAATAATAGGAAACGAGTTGTATCTTGTTAATACTGATATTCCTAGATACAAGTACTCAACAGAAGAAAACTATGATTCAAAAAGATCTCGGAAATTGCTTGTAAAAAGGGAAGAGTTGACTAAGTTGGATAGTAAGCTTAAACAAGGTAAATTGACATTACTACCACTTTCCTTGTATGTTACAAGAGGAATGATAAAAGTTGAAGTTGGAGTAGGCAGAGGAAGAAAAGATTATGAAAAAAAGAACAGAGACAAAGAAAGAACATTAGACAAGGAATTGTTGTATGAAAGTAGAAAATATGTGCTATAATATTATAGGTTATGAATAATATGGTAGATAATAAAACAGAATTTTTACCTTTAACACCTTCTCAAACAGAAGCTCCAAGTGTTGTGCCTGTACCTGTTGCAGAACAACCATCAATATCTGCAGAAATTGAATCTCTAGAAAAATCACAAGAAGCAAATGCATCAAACGATGGTGTCGCTATTGTAGCATCTCAAGAGAACAAAGAAGACAATGTAACAATAACTAATCAAGCTTCTGCACAAGCAGTTATAAGTATAGGATATTCACCTGACAAAGGAACAAGAGCTGCTATGATAGTTGTTGAAAAATCTTTAAGAAAGCCAGTACTCGAAGGAGTCTAATCCTTTGATATAACCATCTCTCTGTGATATCCTTTTAACATAATATATACTGTCCTGTATATGGATTTAGAAGAATTCACTTATGCACAAACAATAGGGCCATCACCAACTGTCGAGCCTGAAATAGAAACTGGTTCTGATGTTGTATATCCTGATGATTCCTATTCATTTTTCTATGGTTCTGACAATGAAATAGATATCCCATGGGGAATAATAATAGCAATTTTTGTTGTAGGAATTTTGGGATTCTTAGCTTTCCTCTATACAAAGAATAAGCTAAAGAAGAAAGATAGAAATGAAAAAGCTTCTGATGGAGTATTAATGGAAGTCAGAGTTCCAAGAAACAACGAAGTAGAAGTTGGTGTCGCAGAAAATATGTTTGCCAACCTTTATGGAATAGGTGGAAAAGCAGATGGTATAGCTGAAGGATTTAGTGTAAACAACTGTGTTAGTTTTGAAATTATTGGTCTCCCTGGAGAAATTAGATTCTATGTACATTGCCCAAAGAAATTTGCAGATTTAGTTGAAAAACAAATACTTGGATCTTACCAAGATGCTGAAGTTAACTTAGTTGGCGAATACAATATTTTTGCTCCAGGCAGCAAGATCGCCTATGCTAAATTGGGGCTAGATGAAGATGCCTACTGTCCTCTTAGAGTTGCTGAAAATTTTACAGGTGACCCTATGGCCAATGTACTTAGTACACTAAGTAAAATGTCTGAAAATGAAGGTGCTTTAGTACAATTAATAGTTGCACCTGCAGATAGGACTTGGCAAAAAAATGGTGCGAAATTTGTACAAAAAGTAGAGAGTAACAACTCAGATCCAGAAAAGAAAAATATAAATGTATCTCAAGAAAAGATACAAGGTATTAGTAAGAAAATTTCCAAAACAGGCCTTATGGCAGAGATCCGAATTGTAACCAGTGCTCCAGATGAAGCAATTGCTAAAATGCATTTGGACAATATAATTGGGGCATTCGATCAATATGGAAATCCTGGTATTAACAAACTTAAGAAAAGAAAATTAGATAAAAAACAAGAAGAAAGTTTTCTCTATGATGTCATATATAGAAGAACACCTGAAGATGAAAAAACAATTCTTAACCTTGAAGAACTAGCCTCGCTGTACCATTTCCCAAACAAAGGAATATCTACTCCTAATATCAGATGGCTTTTAGCAAGAGAATTAATAGCCAGTAATGAAATTAGCTCTGATATAAAATCAAGAGATACTATCTGGATAGGAAATAACTATTTTAGAGGAAAAAAGAAAATAATATGTTTTGAAAGAGACGATAGAAGAAGGCACTCATATGTATTAGGACAAACAGGTACTGGAAAATCCTGGTTTATGGCTAGAATGATACTCCAAGATATCTACAACGGTGATGGATGTTGCTTCATTGATCCACACGGCCAAACTGCCGAAATGATCCTTGAGAGAATTCCACCAGAAAGAGCTGAAGATGTAATATACTTCGATGCTGGAGATTTCGATAGACCTTTTGGTCTTAACATTATGGAATATTACAACGAACAGCACAAACACCAAGTTGTAAATAGCTTCCTTGCTCTCCTCATTAGACTCTTTGACCCTAACAACCAAGGATATGCAGGCCCTGCATTCCAACAAGCAGTAAGAAACTCTATGCTTACAGCTATGTCTAAAAAAGATTCTACACTGATCGAAGTTGTAAGAATCCTCCAAGATGAAGACTGGGTAATGAACCACTGGTTGCCATTAATTCAAGACGAATTAGTTAAAAGATACTGGACAGACCAAGTTGCAAAGACAGACAAAAAAACTAAATCAGAATCCCTAACATACTTCATATCCAAGTTCGATAAATTTACAACGAACCTTGCTATTAGGAACATAATAGGGCAGTCTCAATCATCTTTCGATTTTAGGGAAATTATGGACAACGGTAAGATCTTGATAGTTAACCTTTCGAAGGGAAAAATAGGAGATGAGAATATGTCGTTCTTAGGTTTGATCCTAGTTCAAAAAATGCTAGCTGCCGCCTTAAGTAGGGAAGACATCGAAGAAAGTAAAAGAAGAGACTTCTTCTTCTATGCAGACGAATTCCAAAACTTTACTACAGAAGAATTTAATTCCATCCTCTCTGAAGCTAGAAAATACAGATTGGATCTTACCCTTGCACATCAATATATTGGACAATTACCAGAAAACATTAAAAATGCAGTCTTTGGTAATGTAGGTTCATTATTCATAGCTAGATGTAGTGCAGAAGATGCGAAATTCTTAGAGACACAGTTTGAATCATACATTACGGCTATGGATATGGTAAACCAAGGACTTGGCCATTACTATGTAAAACTCTTAACTAGAGGTTCATATCCTTCACCTTTTACTCTTGATACATTGTTTGGCTCTAAATATCCTGACTCAGGATTTGATTTACCAGTTAACAAAGAAGTTGCAAATATCATTAAAGAACTTTCAAGGAAAAAATATGGTAGAGATGTAGAAGTAGTGAATCAAGACATTAGAATTAGGTCCCAGCTTGACCAGAAGACAGAGCCACCAGTTGAGACACCTGCAACCCCAGCATTTGGATTTTAACTTGCTCTTCTAATATTCTTCAACATTTGGTAAAATCATCTGCATTGGGAGTATAGCTCAGTCGGTTAGAGCGCGGTTCTTATAAAGCCGTGGTCGATGGTTCGAATCCATCTACTCCCATAGCTTCTAATAGCTTAAGGTTGATAAATTTCCTCGGTGCGATAATGACTATACCGGTATTTGGTATGGAAAATGATTTGCTATAGGAAAGTGGATTAAAGATCTTTTAAACTCTTCTCTTCCTCGGACTGCATCTTTACTAGGTTAAGATATTTCTCTGTAGTAGAAAGTCTCTTGTGTCCAACAAGCTTTGAAACTGTAACTAGACTGACACCATTAGAAAGGTGATGTGCGATGAATGTGTTTCTTAAATCGTTAACCTTTGCATTCTTAATACCAGCTTTTTCAAAAGCTTTATCTATTGCAGTTCTAATGTTTCTTACAAGTAAAGGCCTTCCATTCTTTGTTACAAAAATAGTATCCTCCTCAGTCTCTGGTCTTATGGTTATATACTCATCAATAGCCTTCTTCGCAGATTTGTTCAAAGGAACTTTTCTTGAAGGATGACTTCCGTATGCTTTGATATACAAGAAATCAATCTTGTTATCTTTAGATTTTCTCATATCATCTAGAGTGAGTCCTGCTAATTCTCCAATTCTAATTCCTGTCTGTAACAATATCTCTACAATAGAATACAACCTAATATCAACTCTACTTACATCTCTCAAAGCTCTATACTCCATCTCTGTTAAAACTCGAGGTGGCTTTGTCTCAAACCTTGGATGTGCAAGTTTTTCTGACACATTATCTGTTATATAGGAATTCTCTAATAGGTATCTAAAAAATGTTCTAGTACTATTAATTTTTCTTGAAATACTCTTTGGAGTGTAGTTGTTGTCCTGTAGGTTTTGTTTATATCTTTCCAAATCTTCTGATTGAACTTTACCAAGCGAGCTTATTCCATCTCTTGAAAAGAAATTTAGAAGCTGCTCAATATCTTTAGCATATGCTATAACTGTTGCTTCAGAGCGATTCTTTGCTTTTAAATCGTTGGTAAACAGTGTGCTCTTTTCTTTGAATTCTGGGTTATTTATTTCACTCACTTTGTTTTGCGTTATTAATTTATCGCAGTTTTGTATATATAGAAAAATTATATCATCTCTCACCTCTTAGGGCAATAATAAATGTATATAGGTTGTTTGAATGTGTGTTGATATAATGTATATATCAATGTATGGATAGAGTCATTTTTAAAGAAGCAAGAGAGGAAAGAATCACGACAAATAGTCTAGAAATAGGGGATCTGCTAAACAACCTTCCAGCTAAGATATTTTTCATCATCATCTCTGGATTTCTTTTTTACAATGTTTTCCATTCAGTAAAAATTACAATGCAAAAGTTAGACATTCTAAAGAAGGCCAGAATAGAGGTGGAGTCTTTGAGGTTAGAAAATTTAGAATTAGCATTGAATCTTGATAATATGCAATCTTTGGAATATGTAGAGGTTCAAGCTAGAGATCGGTTGAATTTTGGTAGTAAGAATGAGTATGTATTTGTCATACCAGTAGATGCTTTGAATGAAGCAGAAAAGAATCTAGGTCTTCTCTTTTCTGGTAATCTTACTACTGAAGACAAGAGAGTGTATGAGGTTTGGTATGATTTCGTTTCGAGGGGAATTTGAATAAATCTTTTTGTTTAGGTATAATCTCACACAGTTAGATATCGCGGGGTAGAGCAGTGGTAGCTCGTCAGGCTCATAACCTGGAGGCCGTCGGTTCGAGTCCGACCCCCGCAACCATTCATTTCTTCTTGTTTATTCTCTGTACGGATTCTTCAAGTAACCTCTCAAGATCGTTTATTGGCTCTAAGCCGTAGTCTAGCTTGTAAAGCCAATCTAGATATTTAATCTTTTCGGCATTGTCAGGTCTACCATAAATAATTTTTCCTGTATGAAGCCAATAACCAAACTCAACATTTGTTGTAAAGGCTGGCATATCTGGTAGGCTTCTTGGTATCCAAAACAGTATGATGGTAGCTTCGCTCAAGGCTTTTCTTTCCCACATTGCCTGATCTTCGTAACCCTCTTTTGGTTTCCATGTAGAATATTCAGGCACATAGACAACACCATTGAATCCTAGAAGCTCTAGTTTCTTGGAAGCTTCTTTTCTCCAAGAAAGAGTCTCTTTATCTCGTGGTGTAGGTCCAGCTAGGAATATCGATTTCTTGCCACAGATTACCTTTTGATCGGAATAATTTACTGTCATTTCTATAATCATTATATCCTTGTATTTGCTCTAAAACAATTTCAATGGGAGATGTTCTTTCCCCAATCTTGGAAAATTTCCCCTCTTGTGCTAAAATCAGCTCTGTTACTAAATTTTCATTAAATCAAATATGCCATTAACAGATCAGCCAGTAAAAGGTATGTATTTACTTGAAGAAAACAGAATATTTCTCCTACAAGATAGAAAATTAAAAACACAAGGAAGACAAGGTGGTCTTCTAATCTTCAAGATGAAAGCTTTAGATAATGGACAAATTCTCACTAAGACAATAAAAGCAGGAACTAAAGTTGAATATGTTCACCCAGAAACAAAAGAAATGCAATATCTCTACTCTGACGCTTCAGGTGCATATTTCATGGATTCAACATCATACGAGACGGTAAACATACCTTCAGAAGTATTAGGTAGCTATATTAACTTTTTGAAAGAGGGTGAAAGTGTATTAGTTATGATGTATGAAGGAAAAGTCCTTACCATTAAAGAAAATCCAACAGTAAATTTGTTAGTTACAGAATCAGAAGATGCTGTTAAGGGAAACACTTCAAATACAGCAACCAAATCAGTCACAGTAGAAACAGGATATAGATTACAAGTACCTCTCTTTGTTAAAACAGGTGATGTCCTAAAGATAAATACTGAAACAGGAGAATACTCAGGAAAAGCAAACTAAATAGGTTTTTCATAACCTGTTTGATATAATAGAGAGCATCAAAACGGTGGGATAGCTCAGTCGGTTAGAGCATGGGATTCATAAACCCAAGGTCGGTGGTTCGATTCCACTTCCCACCATATTTTACATTACCAATCTTGATATGAAATCCAAAAAGAAAGAAACAAAAGATTTTGTTGTTGATATTAGAAAATTACCTAAGGCTAGAAAACTAAGTATCCCAAGTATATTGATCTTTGTTGCAGCTACAATCCTTCTTTCTGTTGGTTTTTACATCTTTAGAGTCCTTGGTTCCAACGGAGAAGAAGTTTCAGTAAGTCAGATAGTGACAGATATCTCAGACAAAAAGTATGAAAAAATACTCTTGAAAGATGATATGGTAATATTGGAATTTAAAGGAGAAGTTGAAGGTAAGGAAGCTACATTAAGAAAATATGCATTGTTACCAGATGGTTCAAATTTCTATGAAATTCTTTCTTCCTCTGGTTTGAATATAAAAGAGTTGGAGCACGATTTCTATGAACCAAAATTAGGTATTACATTTGGTGATGTCCTAACTTTTGTATTCCTTTCTGCAGGACTTGTTCTTGTATATTTGATGATCAAGAATATGCAGGCTTCAGGTGGAAAAATAATGGACTTTGGAGAGAGTAAAGCTAGATTGTTGTTTGGCAAAAAAACTGGTATCTCTTTCGCAGAAGTAGCTGGTATTGAAGAGGTAAAAGAAGAGCTTGTTGAAATTGTAGATTTTCTAAAAAGACCGAAGAAATATACGGAAATTGGAGCGAGAATTCCTAGAGGTGTTTTGTTAGCAGGAGCTCCTGGAACAGGAAAAACTCTTCTTGCAAAAGCCATTGCTGGAGAAGCTGGAGTTCCATTCTTCCATACTTCTGGTTCTGAGTTTGAAGAAATGTTAGTAGGTGCTGGAGCTTCTAGGGTGAGAGATCTTTTTAAGAAAGCAAGAAATGCTTCTCCATGTATCATCTTCATTGATGAGATTGATGCAGTTGCTAAAAAGAGAGGTACAGTATTACATTCAGGAGCTGGAGAGCAAACATTGAATCAGATTTTGGTTGAAATGGATGGCTTGGAAGAAAGAGAGAATGTTATCGTTCTTGCAGCTACAAATAGACCAGATGTTCTAGATCCTGCAATACTAAGACCTGGCAGATTTGATAGAACAGTTTTTGTTCAAATGCCAGATATGAAAGGTAGAAAAGCAATTCTTGAAGTTCATGCAAAAAACAAGAAATTTGAAGATGGAGTAGATTTGGATACCTTAGCAAAGAAAACAGTTGGGTATTCTGGTGCTGATTTGGAAAATTTGTTAAATGAAGCAGCAATTATGGCTGCCAAGGAAGACAGAAAGAAGATATTGCAGGAAGATTTGATGGAATCATATTTGAAAGTTAAGTTGGGAAGAAAGAAGAAAGATGGTAAAGATGATGATGATATTAAGAAAACAGCATATCATGAAGCAGGTCATGCAGTTGTTGCTAAGCTTACAGAAGGAGCTGATCCTGTTGAGCAGATATCTGTAATCTCAAGAGGTATGAGTGGCGGTGTAACTGTATATTTACCAGAGAAAGACAGAAGTTTCTTGTATGAGAAACAGATGCTTGCATGGTTGAGATCTGGTGTTGCTGGTAGAGCAGCAGAGGAAGTCTTCTTGGGTGAGATATCTACAGGTGCATCTAGCGATATTGAGCAGGTAACTGAAACTGCAAAAGAGATGGTAATGAAATACGGTATGAGTGAAAAATTAGGAATGGTGAAATATGGAGACTCAGAAGAAACAAAGCATCTAGGATATTCATATGGAGGAGGAAGAGACTACAGTGAGGAAACAGCAAGAATGATAGATGCAGAAGTAAAACGAATGATCGACGAAGCATATGCATATGCGAAGAAGACATTGTCTGAAAACAAACCTCTTGTAGAAAAATTAGTAAAACTTTTACTTGAGAAAGAAGTTGTTTTGAGAGAAGAGTTTGATGCTTTGTTTGTATAGATATTGTAGAATTGCTATATGAATTTAGTAAAAACATCTAAGGAGAGATTTCTAGCTATTGATGCAAATGCAATAGTACATCGAGCTTTCCATGCATATCCTTCAACATTACAAACAGAAGATGGACTACAAGTAAATGCTGTATATGGATTTACAGTTATGCTTCTTTCTGCACTTAAAACATTCGATCCTAAGTTTGTACTTTGTTCTTTTGATACACACAAACCAACATTTCGTCATATAGAATTTGTAGATTACAAAGCTACAAGAAAGCCTACAGACCAATCATTGATAGATCAATTTCCTCTAGTTGAAGATATACTCAAAGCATTCAATATCCCAATTCTAAAAAAAGAAGGATTTGAAGCTGACGACATCCTTGGCACAATATCAAAATATGTTAGTAATGGTAAATGGAAAAATGAAAATCTTGAACTTTACATTCTAAGTGGAGATAGGGACTTGCTTCAGCTCATAAATGAAGATGTAAAAGTCTGTTTACCAGCAGGAAATTTTAAAAACCTTGTAGCTTACAATAAAGAAAAAACATTTGAATATATGGGAATATACCCAGAACAAGTTGTAGATTACAAAGGTATTGCAGGTGATCCTTCTGACAATATCCCCGGTATAAAGGGAATAGGAAATAAGACAGCAATAGAGCTCCTAAACAAATATGGAGATTTAGATAACATATACAAAAATCTTAAAGAAATTAAGCCTAGATATGCAAACCTTTTCGTAGAAGGAGTAGAGCAAGCAGAACTAAGTAGAAGACTAGCGAAAATAGAGCAGGAAGTAGGTGTTGATATTCGTCTAGAAGAGTGCCTTTTACGAGATTTTGAAAAGAAAGAAGTAATTGAAATCTTCAAGAGTTTTGGTTTTAAATCGTTGATACCAAGATTGGATGAAATTAAAGAGAATGAAAAAGAGCAAGGAACATCTCAATTAGATATCTTTTCTACAAATACAATTTCATCTTTTGAATGGTCTTCTAAAGATGAAATAGAGAAAGAAATTACCAAATCAAAAGAAATATATTTTGCATACATTGGAAAAGAAGAATCTACAATAGAGGAAGACTATCTCTGTGTCAGATGTATAAATGAGAAATCATCTGACTACATAACTAAAGAATTACCAGATATCTCAAAATGCCAAAATATAACGACATATGGTTGGGAAGAGATAGCTTCTAAATTTAAGGATATAAAAAATGTAGATATTGTTGATATATCACTACTAGCACATATTGTTAATTCCGAGAAAAAATCTTTTTTGCTAAATGATTTAGCCTTTGACTATTCCAGCAAATCCATCTCTGAAAAAATAGCTCCATCTGAATACTCGAAAGTATTAGGTACGATTTTGGAAGTAAGAAATTCTCTCTTGGAGAAAGCTAATGAAACAGAATTATATGAATACACAAGAAAAAGCATTAAAGATATTCTTAACGTAGATGAAAAGTATCTGCTAAATGTACAAAAAGAGATAGAAGTACCTGTATCTATATTACTCTCTAAGATGGAAGATAGGGGAATAAAGATAGATGTGGAGTATCTTTCGAAACTTGATGAAGAAGTACAAAAAGAGGTTGAATCTCTGTCTAAACAGATCTTCGATACAGTCGGTCATGAATTTAATATAAATTCTCCAAAACAGCTCTCTGATATCCTTTTCAATGAATTAGGATTGAAATCAAACAAGAAATTTTCTACAAGAGAATCTGTATTAAACGATCTTGTTGGAATGCATCCGTGCATAGAGAAGATCTTAGAATACAGAGAATTAAATAAAGTGTATGGTACATATACCAACCCTCTTTTGCAGATGGCAAAAGCTGATAGTGGAAATGCAATTCATACTGATTTTAAACAAACAGGGACTTCTTCCGGCCGTCTTTCATCTGCTAACCCAAATATGCAAAACCTTCCTGCTCAAGGCAAATGGGCAGAAAAACTTAGAAAATCCTTTGTAGCTAGAGATGGTTACAAGCTTGTAGCGATGGACTATTCTCAAATGGAGTTAAGAATAATGGCAGATATGTCAAAAGATGATTTACTCATTGAGGATTTCAAAAACAACTTAGATATTCATAGCTCAACTGCTGCCAGAATTTTAAACAAAGAGATCGAAGATATTACGAAACAAGAACGAAGCATTGGAAAAACAGTCAATTTTGGAATTCTCTTTGGCCAAACATCTTTTGGATTAGCTAGTATGCTAAAGATTCCAAATGAACTAGCCTTAGGATATATCAGAGCTTACTTTGATCATTACTTGGGTGTTGAAGAATATGTTCGTACTTTGGAAAAAGAAGCTTACAAATTAGGCTATGTTCAATCGATGTTAGGAACAACTCGATATATTCGTGGAATTAAATCGAAAAACATTAGAATGAGAAAAGCAGCACAAAGAGAAGCTGTAAATATGCCAATACAGGGAAGTGAATCTGATATTATGAAGCTAGCAATGAAAGAACTCGATCTTCTTATGGAAAAAGAATTTAAGGATTGTGCATATATGCTTTTACAAATTCATGACGAGCTAATATTCGAGGTGAAGAAAGAGTGTGTAGAAAGTTTTGAGAAAAAAACATTGGACATCATGAAGAATATTGTCTCTTTGGATGTTCCATTAGATGTGCACTCATCAATAGGAGATAACCTGTCCGAATTGAAATAGGTAACAAATTCCCAAATAATTGTATATAATGAAAAGAGGATAGTTTCTTTTCTTTGTGGATAATATTTTAAGGCAAATGTTATGAAAAACTCCGAAGAAAATCGTCATGGCATTCTGTACAACTTAATAGTTCTCCTTAGTGTGCTTTCCGGTGTATTTTTGATCATATTTCTTAAACTAGGGGAGAGTAAAGGAATTGTACAACCAGTTGGAACTAAAAATGAAGAAGAGGGTAGGGTAAAAAGTTCTGACAAAATTAGTTCAAAACTTAAAAGTTTGAATTCTAGACAATTGGCTATCCTTTCGAGAATTGAGAAGGTTGGTGCTCTTGATCCTAAAGAGATATATTTGATGTTTCCTGCAGTTTCTTCTAGAACGCTAAGAAGAGATATGGATTTTCTAGTTGACAAAGATCAAGTAAAACAGGAAGGTGCTACTAAATCTACAAAATATATATACATTGGAGGGTAATATGCAAAAAGTACAATTTTCTGAAGTTTGTAAGGTTTTTGATGAAATAGAGAAGACATCTTCTAGGAATGACACAACATATCTTCTTGCTGAATTTTTCAAAACCTTAAATCCAAAAGATGCTCAAATTCTTTCATATTTCGTACTTGGAAGAGTAGCGCCTTCCTTTGTAAACAGTGAGTTTAACTATTCAGAGAAGAGTATATTGAATCTTCTTGAGATGTATGCAAAATCTGTAAACAAAGATATAGATATAAAGGGGATAAGAGAGAAAACAGGAGATATTGGAGATACCGTATATGAAGTAGCAACTAGTCTTGATCTTGGAAATGGAAGTCTTTTGTTAGAAGAAATCTATGATCTCCTTTGGAGTATTGTTAATACTACTGGTACAGGTTCTGTAGATGCAAAAAACAGCATTGTTTTGAAAATCTTGAATAATCTTTCTCCTCTTGAATCAAAATATTTCTTACGAATAGTATGTGGCTCTTTGCGATTTGGGATAAATTACAAGACATTACTTGATGTTTTCTCATACATGATATCTGGAGACAAGTCAGTTAAAGAATCCTTGAATCGAGGATATGGAGTTTGTGGTGATATCGGATATATTTGTTCGAAGATAGTAGGGGTGACAAAAGAAGAGTCTTTGAATAATTTGGAGAAAATACAGATAACTCCTGGTATTCCTGTTCTTTCAAGATTGGTAGAAAGGGTTCAAAACTTTGAAGAGGTTTTTGAAAGATTAGGTTCTCCAATATTGGTTCAACCAAAGTTTGATGGTCTTCGATGCCAGATCCATAAGTACAAAAGCTCTGATTTCTCAAAAGAAATAGATCTGTTATGGAGTAGGTATGCAAAAAAGGTTTTAGGAGGGACTCTTTTTGGTACTGAAGAATCTAGCTCTGAAGTGAAGCTTTTTACTAGAAACCTAGAAGATGTAACTGAAATGTTCCCTGAAATTGTAGAAGCTGCAAAGTCTATGAATAGTGAATCCTTTGTATTGGATTCTGAAGTTCTTGGTTGGGATGGAAAAAAATTTCTCCCTTTCCAAGATACTATGCAGAGGAGAAGAAAATATGGTGTTGGTTCTTTGAAGAATGATATTCCTGTAAAGGCTATGTGCTTTGATATCCTTTTTCTTGAAGGTAAACCTTTGTTCGAGGATGATACTGTCGATAGGGTTGATATACTAAATGGTTTAGATACTAAAGGGGGTATCGAAAAATGTTTAACAAAGAGTGTGGATACAATGGATGATTTAAAAGAGGAATTTCAAGAAAATGTAGATAAAGGGTATGAAGGCATTATAGTGAAGCAGTTGAGTGGTAAGTATCTCCCAGGAGTTCGAAATTATGAATGGATAAAATTAAAAAAATCAATGATGAATGCTCTTGTTGATACTGTAGACCTTGTTGCTATTGGCTATTATCGTGGTTCTGGAAGAAGAGCAGATCTAGGAGTTGGAGCTGTCTTAGGAGCTTTGTATAACGAGGAGGAAGATGTTTTCGAAGGCATTTGTAAAGTTGGAACAGGTATCAGCGATGATATGCTTAGGAAAATAAAGGAATCTTTAGACTTAGATATTGTGAATGAACAGTTACTAAATGTGAGAGTTCCAAAATCTTTGCTTCCAGATGTATTCGTATATCCAAAAATTGTTTTTACTGTTGAAGCGGATGAGATTACAAAAAGGATTGAGAAAGGAGATGAGAAAATTGGTGGAGGTTTGTCTTTGAGATTCCCAAGGTTGGTAGAATGGAGTAGGGATAAAGGTGTTGCTGAAGCCACTTCTGTGAAGGAATTATTATCTATGTTCAGATCGAAAGAAATTAAGTAATAAATAGATATTTATTCTCTTGCATCTTGCTATTTTCTATGTTAAAATCCTTTTCACGAGTTTGGGATTATATATAGGAGATACAGGTTTCCTCTTAGAGCTAATACATTCTCTAACGAATCCCTGATAACAAGATATTTTTATATCTTCAAATAATTACCCTCCTCAGCTCCTTAAAAGTTGAAGAGTGACAGGAAGTCTAAAATTATTGACTTTCTAAAAATTTAGTGTGAAGGGTTCACACAATTCATTTAGTCAGACATTTAAATCCAACATAGTACTGGTTGGTCATTTTTTGCTTCGGCAAATATGTAAGTTAAGTATTTTTCAATGAGAGTTTGATCATAGCTCAGGATGAACGTTGGCTGTGTGCCTAAGGTATGCAAGTCGAACGATCCCTTTCTGATTTCTTGAGACTTCGGTCGATAGTTTTCTATTTGGGATAGTGGCAAACGGGTGAGTAACATGTGGATAACCTGCCTTGAAGTCATGAACAGCTCATCGAAAGATGGGATAATACATGATAGTCTTACATTTCTTTTTGTTTTGTAAGTAAAGCTCCGGCGCTTTAAGAGGGGTCCGCATCCTATCAGCTTGTTGGTGAGGTAATAGCTCACCAAGGCTAAGACGGGTAGCTGGCGTGAGAGCGCGGTCAG
>Ga0066603_10000257_pt1 | contig 43165 bp, 38 predicted proteins | sample Higcelweek8metaG_FD_59482 | JGI IMG/M metagenome (GOLD analysis project Ga0066603, IMG submission 59482) | Freshwater pond sediment microbial communities from the University of Edinburgh, under environmental carbon perturbations - High... | ecosystem: Environmental > Aquatic > Freshwater > Pond...
TTTACAGTCATTTGAAAAGATACCAAGAATATCTAAGCGGGTTTGGGTTACTTTGAATCCTTTATCTTTTAGAATACTGCTAAAATCTTTTACCATAATACTTACATATTATACTAAATGTTAACTATTTGCAATTATAATTCGTATAGTATATAATCCTAAATGTAAATGATTAACAATTATAAAAGGTCTTATTAATTAACAATTATTAAAATATATGAATAACAAAAAGATTTTATTAGCAGGCGGTATTGTTTTATTTGCAGTTATCATTATCGTCGCATTATTAAATTTTGGTCAAAAAGAAACAAATAATTCGTCTAAAATAAAAGTCGTCACTAGCTTCTATCCTCTTTATTTCTTTACCTCACAAATTGTAGGAGATAAGGCTGTGGTTTCAAATATAACCCCTGCTGGAGCTGAGCCTCATGAATATGAACCTACTGCTCGTGATATTGCAAGTATTGAAAATAGTAATTTACTTGTTTTAAATGGTGGAGGATTAGAGGGCTGGAGTGAAAATGTCCAAAGTAATTTGAACAAAGATAAAACCAAAGTTGTTGTTGCTGGAGATGGTCTAACAACAAAAACAGTAGTGGAAGAGGAAGAACATGAAGAATCTGCTGAAGAAGGTCATAATCATGATGGTATAGATCCACATATTTGGCTTTCCCCTGTACTCGCTCGTCAAATGGTTGATAAAATAGAATCTGGACTTTCTCTTTCGGATCCTAGTAACTCGTCATACTACAAATCTAACGCCGAAATTCTAAAAAATAAATTAAGTGTTTTAGATGAAGAGTTTAAAAAAGGATTAGTAACTTGTGGAAGTAAAAATATCATAACCTCTCACTCTGCTTTTGCTTACCTTGCTTCTGCTTATGGGCTCAATCAAGTTTCTATTGCTGGGCTATCAACAGAAGAAGAACCTTCATCTAAGGAGATGTCAGAAATTGCAAAATTTGCTAAAGATAATAATGTAAAATATATTTTCTTTGAAAGTTTGATTTCCCCAAAATTATCTGAGACAATAGCAAAAGAAATAGGAGCACAAACACTAGTCTTAAATCCTATAGAAGGGTTAACAGAAGATGAAATTAACTCGGGTAAGGATTATTTTAGTGAAATGAGAAGTAATCTAGTAAACTTAAAGATAGCATTACAATGCACACAGTAGATCACACAAAAAGTATTATAGAAGTTTCAAATATCTCTTTCTCTTATAATGACCAAGTGGTTATTAAAGATGTGAATTTATCAATTCATAAGGGTGATTATCTAGGAGTTGTTGGTAGTAATGGATCTGGTAAAACAACACTACTTCGAATAATCCTAGGGCTTCTTTCTCCAGAATCTGGAAACATTAAATTATTTGGAGAAGATATATCTGTCTTTAAAGATTGGTCAAAGGTTGGATATGTTCCTCAAAAGGTAATTAATTTTGATAACAATTTTCCTGTAACAGTTTTAGAAGTGGTATCAATGGGTAGATATGGCAAGCGTGGATTATTTCACAGAATCACAGAAGAAGATAAACAAAAAGTAACTGAGGCATTAAGAAATGTTGATATGCTAGATTACATTGATCGCCCCATCGGAGATCTTTCTGGTGGTCAACAACAGCGTGTATTTATCGCTCGAGCTTTAGCTGGAGATCCTGAAATAATTTTCCTTGATGAACCAACAGTCGGAGTGGAAAAAGATATTAAAGAAAAGTTTTATCAATTGCTTCATGACTTAAATGAAAAACTCAATCTTACTATTGTTATAGTCACCCATGACATAGAGAGTATGGCGAATGAAGCCATGCACGTGGCTTGTATTAAAGACAATACTTTAGTCTTTCACGAATCAATTGATGATTTATTTAAAAAATCACATGGAATAATTAATTCATAATATGCTAGAAATTTTTCAATACAGTTTTATATTAAGAGGACTTGAGGCAGGAATAATCGTGGCTTTTATTGCTCCGCTTATTGGTATCTTCCTTGTATTGCGACGTTATTCCTTAATAGCTGATACTCTTTCTCATATATCACTGGCAGGAGTTGCTATGGCATTTCTTTTTGGATGGAATCCAATAATAACCACAATAGGAGTGACAACACTTTCGTCTGTTGGAATAGAAAAATTAAGAAATACAAAACATATTTATGGAGAATCAGCACTTGCTCTATTTTTATCTGGAGGTCTTGCTCTTGCAACTGTATTACTTAGTTTAGGAAAGGGTTTTAATTCAAATTTACTTAACTATCTCTTTGGTAGTATTGTTACAGTAACAACAAACGATGTCTTAACCATTTTTATTCTTGCAATAATTATTGTCGTCCTTATTATTCTTTTTTACAAAGAACTTGTCTATATTACTTTCGATGAAGAATCAGCAAAAGTTAGTGGATTGCCAGTACGATTTATAAATACTCTTTTTATAATGCTTGTGGCACTCACTATTTCTCTAGCAATACCAATTATCGGGATATTGCTCATTACAGCACTTATAGTTATCCCCGTTGTAACAGCTCTTCAATTAAGAAAAAGTTTTATGAGAACAATTATATATTCAGAAATAATTTCAATACTTTCAGTTGTGTCTGGTATATTTATTTCTTACTATTTCAATCTTTCCACAGGTGGAACGATTGTCCTGTTAATGCTTGGTATTTTCTTATTGGTTATGTTAGGTAAAAAAGTATTTAAAATATAAGTAATTTGTTATTTAATTGGTTCTAGTCCCGAACGGTTCGAATCGTGGGAAGGACCCAGCAGTCAGCGACTAAAAAATAGACCGGTACAGTCTAGGTTTTTCTAGATTCACCTAAAATCTGGTTCTAGACCCTGAGGATTGAAAAATTAAATTTATCTTTGAATATCAATGTAAAAGTTAAAAATTCAAAAGTTCAAGTCCTTGGAGGTCACCATTGATTGATGTCTTGAGAGGGTTAAGTGTTTTATTGATAAGTTTTGATATAATATAAATATGAAAATGCATTCTGATAATCAAATAAATATTACAGATAATACCGTTGCTTTAATTTTAAAGTCCTATGGAATTTCTAACTTTTCTTTTAAACCGATTAATCAAGGAATTGAAAATACTTCTTTGTTTGTTGAAAGTGAAGACAAGAGGTATGTACTCAGAGTATATCGTCAAAAAAGAAAAACTAATGAAGATATATCTTTTGAAATACAATTTCAAGATTATTTAAGAGAAAATGGAATACCTATTCCTTTGATGTTTCCTAACTTACAAAGTAAAGAACTTTCTGTTGTTAATATAGATGGAAAAGATTGGCAAATTATTCTTATGCAGTTTATAGAAGGTGAAAGTGTGAACCTTAATCCTAGTGATGAGTTAATTATTGAACTAGCTCATATACAAGCCAGAATGCATTTATTAGGAATTGAATTCGCTAATAAGTCAGACAAATCAAAATCTCTCATAGATAATTTAAATGGATCCATTGCTAATAAAATAGAAAATTTACCAGTACAAAATGAAGATGTTGTTGAATTTGTAGAAAGAGTAAAATCTTACAAATATGAACTTAATAAAGAATTACCATATGGATATAATCATTCCGATTTAGATTTTGATGGCAATGTAATTATTAGAGATAATAAAGTGGCTGGGATTATAGATTTTGATGATCTAAGATATTCACCATCAGTTATGTGTCTTGGTTTTAGTCTCTGGAATGTTTTAGATGATAGTGGTATTGAAGCTTTTAGACTTTATTTGAAAGGATATGAAAGTATCCGTCCATTAAATAATCTTGAAAAAGAGACACTTTCCCATATAATTTTTTTCAGAAACTACCAAATTGGAATAATACGCCTTTTGTTGTGGGGGAAAGATACTCCCATGGAAGATATAACAGATATTATTCAACTAGAGAAAGATATTCCTTTGATAATTCATGAAGTGTTATAATATAAGTGTATTTTAATAACCCCTACTCAGCGACCGAGACGGTTCGAATCGTGGGAAGGACCCACGAGTCAGCGGTAGGATTTTAGTCCGAGAAGGGTATAATTCCCGAAATTTAAGTTCTAGACTGGATCGCCAAATTTATGGCTTTAGTTGATAAAATTAATATATTTAATATTTACAAATCTTTCCCTGATCTTCAAGATACTGATTTTCTTGTTGGGAAGGATTCTTTTGAGGACGTCCAAATAAATGGTTCTAAAGCTAATGATAGTTTTTATTATTTTAAAAATACAAAGAAGGGGTTAATTACTCGTTTTATTCTTAAACGATCTGAGAGGGTTGAAAAAGTATGTGTTGTTACTCTTATTAAAAAAAATAATGGTAAATTTACACCACGTTTTGATTTTCAAATATGGGATTCAACAAATAAAGCTGTTGGATCATTTTCAAAAACTAATATTGATCAAAACTTAATAAAAGCAAAGGTTAGTTTAGATAGTTGTTATGAAGAGTTTAATCTTTTACTAGATTTTATTCGTAATGTTCAAGATATAGATTTTCCGTCTTCTTCTTATGCTGTAGTTGATAAAAAAAAGAAAGAGGCGATTGATGTTGTTGGAGACTATGATAAATTATCAATTTTGGCAGCTATTCAAAAAAAATTTGGTTCAGAAATATCAGAGAAAGATGCAGCTTTATTATTAAACAGAAAAGATAAGCTAGATTATTTTAAAAAACTTTTAGATGACCCAGATTTCTTTATACAAGAAAAAAATAAACTAGGGGAGCATAAAAGAGATGAAGATGTTTGGCAGGCGTTTTTTGAAAACAATCAATGGATTTTTGGTTATGGTTTACAGTTAGTATATTGTGAAGGATTAGACGAAAAAAAGTTAGAACAAACTGTTGTCGGTAACGATATTATTGATGGGTCAGGTAAGAGAATAGATGCTTTATTAAAAACAAAAGGGGCTATTTCTAAATTATTATTTTGTGAAATAAAGACTCATTTAAAGGGGAATCTTATAAAACCTACTCCTTATAGAGCCTCTGCTTTTGTGCCTAGTGAAGATTTACAAGGGGCAGTATCACAAATTCAAAAAACTATTCATAAGGTTATTTTAAAATTACATGAAAGTTGCATAAGACCTACCCATGAAAATGGTCAGCCTACGGGTGAAGAATTATTTATTGTAAAACCACGTGGAATTATTGTTATTGGTAAACTTGATGATTTTAACACAGATCATGGAATCAATCATGAGATGCTTTCTTCCTTTGAAATATACAGACAACAAATAAATGGGATTGATATTATAACTTACGATGAACTCTTTGAAAGAGTTAAGTTTATTGTTGGAGAATAATTTTTTTATCTTCCATCACAATTTTATTTTTTAATTGCTCTAATAATTCTCTCTTTTCGTAAATAGTACCTTCTTTAAGAAGGTATTTTGCATATGCTTTGATATCAATCTCTTTCTCTTTTACCTTTCTTTCGTCTTTGATACCCAATACATTTGAGCGTAGCTTGTTGTGTCTCTCAATCTCTCTGTCTATGATGTGCCTTGCTCCAAGTTGATTAATATCTAATTTATCTATAATTTCTTCTAGCTGTATTAATAATTGATCTTCTCTTATGTATGGATTCGTGCAATTATGGTTCTTATGTCTTGTGCAGCTATAATAAATATATGTATTTACTGAACCATCACTTAGGTTCTTTGTTTTCTCTTGAGCACTAATACCCGACCCACATTTACCACAAATCATTAGTTTTACAAAAGTGAATTCTTTGAATTTTGTTTTTGGTTTAGTTTCCTCATTTATTTTTTCTTGAACTAATTGGAATACCTCTTGTGTGATTAAGGGAGTATGTTGACCTTTATACCAGTTTCCACTACCTCGGGGATATTCAAATGTCCCTGTATAAAAAGGTGTTCTTAAAATATTATAAATTGTACTCAAGTTAAGATTTTTATTATTCTTTGTTTTAAATTTCATGTCCTCAACTAACCATTTATATATTCTTCTCCCACTCCATTTATCATATGCTACTTTATCAAAAACTTGTTTAATAACTGGTCCACGTATTGGGTCTACTATTACATAGCACTCTCTTCCAATTATCTTTTCATTCATGTATCCTGTTGGTGCAACTGATGGCCATAATCCCATCTCAGCTCTAGTTTTTAATCCTCTCTTTACATTTACTCCTTTGTTGTCATTCTCAAGTTTTGCTTGGGATCCTAAAATCATTAATAGGAATTTCTCATTAGGGGAGTCAGTAAACTTCTGACTGTAAGTTCTTATCTCTATTAAAAGTTTTTGATCCATTAAATCTACTAATGCTCCTAAATCGCCACCATTTCTTGATAGGCGATCGGGTGCCCATGTAAGGATGCCGTTAAATTGTCCTTTTCTAATATCCTCTAGTAATTGAGCAAATACTGGTCGTGTACTAGATGCTTTTGCTGAATGACTTTCTCTTCTAATTTCTACTATATCCAAACCGTCCCTTTTCGCTAACTCTAGCATTTCTTTAATCTGAGAATCTATTGAAAGTGCTTGTAATTCGTCTGCCTCACTACTTTTACGAGCATATAGGCAATATTTGATTGCTACATCAGCTACTTTCTCTCCACGGGCTACCTGAGCCCCTGAAAACCCTTGTTTTACTTGTTCCATGTTTATTTCATTAATATCTTTATAATTCGACTATATACATTAATGACGCAACCCTCTCCGTGAGTCCAGAGAGGGTAAAGTTGGTAACTCTAAAAATTATATATAATTTGGTTTTGTGTGATAAAATGACAGGGTATTCAATTAATATGACAAATAAAAAGATTTTAAAAACAAAAATCGTTACCTCTATTGGAAGAGATGATTTTACCCCAAAAATCAAAGAAACACTTAAAAAAAGAGCTGCTTTTATTTGTTCAAATCCAAAATGTAAAAAAATGTGTGTTTCTGCATCAGAGGTAGATGAGAATAAAGTTATGTATATTGGGGAAGCTTCTCATATTTGTGCAGCTTCTTCGGGTGGTCCTCGTTTTGATGATCAAATGACTACAGATCAAAGAAAAGATATTAGCAATGCCATTTTTCTTTGCAGTGGTTGTGCTAATATGATTGATAATAATAATGGTCTGGATTTTACAAAAGAAACTTTACAAGAATGGAAATCTACTCATGAATCTTGGATTATCTCTAATCTAAATAAATCTATTTTAGAAAATTTAGAAGCAGTTCCTCTGGATATTGAATTAAATCAAGAATTTAATGGAAATACTTATAACCCGCAAACAATTATAGTAAAAGATGGTGGAATTGCTAATGTTAATACAAAACCCTTTAACCCAGTAATTTCTGATAAAGAAGAAACACTCAATCAACCCAAGGTAGATATTTTAAATAGTAACCAATCTTTTATATGTGCTGAAATCAAAAGACTTTCTGAAAGTAAAAAAGAAATTTTTGATCCACGAAGTGATTATAATAATGCACTAAGTTTATTATCGCTAGGGGACTGTAATAATTCAGCTACGCTGTTACTTAGAATTTACCTTAGAATTAATAATTATTTCCAAGTATCTGATTTTATTTTAAATAAACAACAAGATCTTGCTGATTTAGAAGAGAATATTCGTAAAATGGAATCTTTGCATAATGGTGAATATATAGAAGGAGGGGTATCTGTTATTTTGTCTATTATTGAAAAAATTGTCCGTAATTTATTATCTACATTAAAAATATGAATCAAATTGAATTACACAAAAAAATAGATAATATTTTAAAGAACGGGCCTAACTCAACAGATAAAAATGAGGTGCTTTCTATTATTCTTATTAATGATGATGCAAAACATTATTTCTTTTTTAAAGCAGATAAAAAATGGATTGATTGGTTATGGACTAATGGATTCTTAGATGTTATTAAAACAAAACCTAAAGATTCAAACGTTTATAATTTTAGGACACCAGAAATAAATTATTTATCTGAAATAGTAAAAGAAGATTCTGAGAAGATAACACAGATAATTATTAGTGAAGAAACAGCAACAACAAAAGATAAATTTAATCCAGAACTCATAGATCAGTTCCTTAGAATGTGTGATAATTTATCCTCATTGCAACTCAGTCTTGTTATTAAGAAAATATATGAACAGAAATGGGTAAGGTTAATGAGTAAATTTAGTCATTGGGGGTTTGAATATGAAAAAATGTTTAATGTTTTATCTAATTCAAAAGATTATAATAGTTTAATACTTTTAGCAGAAGTTGTTCTTGATGTTCGTAGTAGTGAAGATTTAGAAAAGACTACTTTCGGATTTAGTACAGATAATCCATTTTATTTTAATGATTTATCTTATACAAAAGTATTTGAGTATTTAGCAAACATTCCTAATGATTATTCTGAAAAAGCTCTAGAATTGGTCACTAAAACAATGACAAAAATTGTATTATTAAGCGGTAAATCAGAAAAAGAAGATATTTTTCCTGTAAAAGAAGCGTATTATTTGTTTGATGTTGATTTTTTTAATTTAAATATTAATCAAAAAAATAGACTATCATCTAGAGATGACGTACGAGAACTTGCGGCTGTTATTAAGATTTTAACAGATAAATTAATTGGGGGACATTGTGATAGTAATGTGATAGATATATATAATAAATATATTAAAACACTCCCAAAAAGCCGAGCAATGTGGCGTTTGCGTTTGTATGTTTTAAGTCTTTGCCCAGAATCATTTAAAAATGAACTTAGAGAATCATTTTTTAAACTTTTTGATGAGAATGTTAAAAATTATACAGATATAATTTCTGGGACAGAATATGAGGAGGCTTTAAAAAGAGGATTTTATGTTTTATCAAAAGAAGATAAACATGATTATGCCACTAAAGTAATTAAATATTTTAAGAATCGTGAAGAAAAAGACCCAGAGCAAAAATGGCATTTACGATATGGCTCCGATCTTCTTTCGATGATTATAGATAATTTAGATGAAGAAGATAAAAAACAAGTAAAAGGTGCAGGTTTTATTTTAGACCCTAATCACAAACCAGAACCTAGTATTGTTGGTCCAACTATGGCTTCTACTATAGTTCCCCAAGCTCCAATGTCTAAGGAGGAATTTGGTGATCTGTCAGTATATGAAATATCTAAAAAACTTAGGGATGATTTTTCGCCTAAGAAATTAAATGAAAGATATAAAATGATAGATGAGTTTAATAGACCTCACAATGCGGAGGGTGTTGGTAGTATGTTACAAAATGATATTAAAAAACGATTACAGAATTATATAGATAATGCAAATTTATTTTTTGAAAGAGATATTCTTGATCAACACTACACATATTCTTTTTTTAGGGGAGTAGAAGAGATTATAAAAAATAATAGAGCTATTGTAGTTGAAACAAATTGGGATGGTCTTATTAATTTATTTTTGGAAATTAAAAGTTCGGGAGAAGATAATCCTTTTGGTGAGGAGAAGAGAGATATTAATTCATTTGATGGATGGTTATCTAACTGGGAGTCTGTTCATTCAGCAATGACTGATATATTACAAGTTTTGTTAAGAGAGGATAATAATAAAACAGCTATTGATTTTAATAAGTATCGTGAAAAAATATTTGAAATATTAAAATATTTACTTAGCCAATCTGATCCTACACCAGAAGATGAGAAAATAGATACAGCAAAGATGACAAGTGGTTCTAATGGTGAACAACAAGTAAGTGATCCATTCTCTATGGCCATTAATAGTGTTAGAGGAAGAGCTCTTCAAGCTTTAATGTTTTTTATATATCCAGATGGTCGGAATCCTAAAGATGTAAATAAAGTTAGTATTAAAAAAGATGTAAAAGATTTATATGAAAGTGTTTTAAATCAAGAAAAGACTAAGGCATTAATGTTTATGTTTGGCCATTATCTTCCGTCGTTTTATTTTCGAGACATTGAATGGATGCAGGGATTACTTCCTAAAATTTTTCCAAAAGAAATTGAAAAGAAATATTTATATATTGCTGCGTGGGAAGGTTATTTGGCTAATAATTTATATAAAGAGATCTTTGTTGATTCCAATTTTCAAGAATTATATAAATATGCCCTTTCTATTGATGTAGAAGATCATGGCCGTAGATATTTTAAAGACCCAGATGACGGAATTGCAATTCATTTAGCTTTAGCTTTTGTAAATTATGAAGAGTTTGGATTTGATCACCCTTTATTTAAAATTTTTTGGAGTAAAAAAGATTCAGAACTACATAGTCATTTTGTAAGCTTTGTAGGTAGATCTTATGTGTCTAGTGATAACACTATTACTCCCTTAAATCAAAAAAGAATAAAAGAATTTTGGGATTGGATACTTTCTAATTGTGATGATCCTAAGCCGTTTGCAGAATTTGGTTTGTGGATTAATTTAAATAAAAAATTGTTTGAACCAGTTTGGCTAGCAGGACATTTAAAAAAGACTTTTGAAAAATCTAATGGATATGTTGATTGGGATTACAACTTAACAAAATCAGTAGTAGAATTATCAAAAATTGCACCAAGGGATATTTCATCAATAGCAAGACTTCATTTCCTAGAAGGACAAATAAGACATCCCAAGGAAAACTTTCCTTTACGTGTTGAAAATGAATGGATTGAAGCTTTTAAAATTCTTTATAATAATCCAGATACAAAGGAGGAAATTTATAATCTTATAGACGATCTCATTAGAGAAGGGGGCGGTGCCTTTTGGGTATTAAAAGATATACTTCAAGATAATAAATCTTAATTGATGATAACCTGATTACACAAAATCCTTAATTTAAATTATCAGATACAAACCTTATGAAGATTATTTCACAAATACCAATACCTTCTGAATTAGAAGTCACCCATTATCTTGACGAATGGAATCATTTAGAGAGCTATACTTTACAGGAAAGTAGTTTAAAAAAATTATTTTCAAAAACATACCCTTTAAATAATGATTTAGATGATGTTCTAATAAAAGTATGTGCTTTGAATGATTTTTATAGCACCAATATATTTTCTCCATTTCCTGTAGCAAAACATATTATTTCTTTAAAAATAGATGGTCATCTTTGTGATGATGATTTACATATAGTTAATAAAATAGCTTTGATTAAAATGAATGGTAATAAAATAAAGAATTTTTATTCATTTGCTACTAAATATTGTAGTCATCATAAACCGACAGTTTATCCAATCTATGATTCATATGTTGAAAAAGTATTAATTTATTTTAGAGATAGAGATAAATTCTTTTCTTTTAAAAGGGAAGAATTAAAAGACTATCCCAAATTTAAGAATATTTTAATAAGTTTTAGAAAATTTTATAACCTTGATAAATTTGATTTAAAACAAATAGATAAATATTTGTGGCAAATAGGGAAGAAATATTTTCCTAAGACCTATAAATAGTAACTGTTGATAACTCGACTACACAAATATCTTAATATGAGCTAGTATGGTGCGACCTCAAGAAATGAGGTATAATTTCATTACAAGTTAATAAAGAGACCTAACCCTTTAATTTATTAGAGATATGGTCGCAAATCCGTCCAAAGTAAAAAACTCCTAGTCAGAGTTAACTTTGGACGGTCATATCTCGAAAGGGATATGGGCACTCCCTACGGGGTTTGCCGATCTGGCTGGGAGCTTTTTGCTACCTAACCAATCACATAAAACCGTCCAATTTATGTTCGCCTCAATAAAAAATTTATTTGTTCAAGCAATGATTGCTATAGGAATTATTTCTTCACCTCAAGTTATTCCTCCTCAAGAAGTAATATCTCCTGAACCTCAAGTTGTTGTTCAAGATCAGTCTGTTCAAAATACTCAAGAAATCAAAAAAGAAAGTCCAGTTATTAATAAACAAAAAGTTTCTGATGAAAAGAAAACAGAAAATGTTTCTAATATTAAAACTGAAATAGTTACTGAAAATAAAAAGCCAGAAATAATCATAAGGCAAGTATCTGGTCAGTGTGGAAATAGTAATAATAAAAATATAACTCAGATACCAACTAGCAATCTTTGTACTCAAGGAGAAGCTTCCTCTGTTACAGATGAAGATGGTAGTTACAAATGGAAATGTTTAGGTACAAGCGGAGGTAAAGATGCTAATTGTGGAGCTAATAAAAAACAAGATGGATTATGTGGTAGTTTAGCAAATACAATAATGCCGACTAATTATGATAAAGAAAAACTTTGCTCAGTCGGAATATCATCAGGTATTAGTTATATAAGTAATCAAGCTAGCTGGTCTTGTTCTGGAGAATATGGAGGAGAAATAACTAAATGTCTTGGATTTAAAGAAATAAAAGAATCAGATCTAATAATTAAATTTCCGCAAATTAATGGAACTTGTGGTTCTTCTAATAATCAAACATATTCACAAACGCCAACTTCTAATTTATGTAGTTCTGGAACATCAACAACGCCAGGGTTAAATTTAACTAATACTGGTTATATTTGGCAATGTGTTGGAAGTAATAATGGTAGTTCTGTAAACTGTAGTGCTAATTATAAGAAAGTAGAAACTACCAATACAAATAATTACACAGGGGCATGCAAAACGGTAGGGAAAATTATTAATTGTTATTAGTATGTACACCCGTAAAACAATTACAAAGTTAACTGGTAATGAAAACTTTTTAAATAGTGAGAATAAGTTCTCTGTTCTAGATTTCTGGAGATATGGATTCTCTAATCTTAACTCTAATGTTTTACGTGGTGCCTTAACTGAATTCATTGTTGAGAGTGCTCTTAAAGATCAAAAGGAAATAGATATACGAAATCCATGGGGAGATTATGATGTGGAGTATAAAGGGAAGAAAATTGAAGTTAAATCCTGTTCCTACTTACAAGACTGGGATCAAGAGAAATTAACAAATATCCAATGGTCTGGATTAAAAGCTAAATCTATATACTGGTCGTCTGCTGTTTCTAAATTTAAAACCAGTGAAGAGAAGGATTATAAGTCAGATATATATGTTCTAGGGTTATTGAATCATAAAGAGACAGATACTCTAGATATCCTAAATCTAAATCAATGGGTATTCTATGTATTATCTAAAGATGAATTGAAAAGGGTGTCTAATAACAAAAGTGCTGTATCATTAGCAAAATTAGAAAAGAATAATATTAAACCTATGATGTTTAGTGAATTAAAAGAAGTAATTGAAAGATTATAAAACCCTCAGATTTGAGGGTTTTATAATAAACATATTAGATATATAATGTAAAAATTACCAAGGAATATATTAAAACATAAAAAATGACTTTCCCAAAAAGAACAGACGAAAAATTGAAAGGAGAGATTGGAATAAATATCGTTTCAAAAGTTATTGTTAATGACTTGAATCATATTTTTAGACCTGTTGCTCAAGAACATGATTATGGATTAGATGGGTATATTGATTATGTCACTCAAGAAGGTAATGTAACAGGAGGTACTGTTGGAGTACAAGTAAAATACGGTGAAAGTTATTTTAATGATGAAACTATTGATGGATATTGGTATTCAGGAATAGAAAAACATTTAAATTTTTTAGCAAATCAAATTACCCCTACCTTTATATTTCTAGTTAAACCAGAAGATGAGAAAATATATTGGGTTCATTTTGAATTAAACAAACTTCATAAATCGGGAGATAATTGGAAAATACTTGTTCCTAAAATAAATGAGGTTAGTGATAGTTTAAATTTATATTTAGAAGATTTATTAGACATTAAGAATTTTAGTTCTGAAGTAAAAGAATATTTGGAAACAAAAAGAATGATTAAAGAAGTTATCCCTTCTTCAAAATTAACTCTCCTTGCAATAGGAAGGGAAAGTATTGAGGCTTGTAATACTCTTGGTGCCGTTTCTTTTTTTGAATCTTTTAAGGTAAATAAAAGCGAGATAAAAAAATACCAAGATAAAATAAGCTTTTTTGTCTATGGATATGATGATGACCCTAGAGAGCTTTATGAAATACCAGAAGTTGTCACCTACTTTAAAAAACTTGAACCAGAAGTTAAGTATTGGTTTTATTATTTAAATAAAGATAAAGACAAAGCAATGGGGTTAAAGGTGTTACTGGCACTTTTATCTGATGCAAAAAGAGTTAAAGACGGAATAATAGAGATGGATCCAGCTAAGAGAAAAGATTTTTTTGAAAGAAATTTTTCATATCTAAACGAAATAACTGAATTTTTAGGCTTATCTATGTCTGAAAATAAAAAAATATCAGAAAATATTACTAATTATTTTGATTGGATTAAGATGGAATAGTATTTATATGTATAAACTCTCTCAATCAACAATAGAAAAACTTGGGTATTATGTTTATCTACTTTCTGACCCTAGAACTGATAAAGTTTTCTATGTTGGTAAGGGTTGTGGTAATAGAATAAATCATCATTTACTTGGTGCTCTAGAAGAAAAGACAAAAGAAACTGATAAAATTAAAAAGATAAGGGAAATACAAAAAGCTGGACTAGAAGTTGAACTAATAATTCTACGTCATGGACTTACCGAAAAAGAAGCTTTCGAGATTGAAAGTTCAATGATTGATTATATTGGTATGGATAATCTTACTAATATTGTTTTAGGGCATAACTCATTTGATAAAGGTAAAATGACCCTAAATAATATTAAGATTGAATACGAAGCAGAAGATGCGATATTTGATGAACCTGTGCTTCTTTTAAATATAAGAAATCAATTTTATTTAGATATTGATTCTAGTGAATTATATAAAATAACTAAAGGTAATTGGAGTGTGAGATTAGATCGTGTTAATAAAATAGAAATAGTTTGTGCAGTAGCTTTTGGAATAATTCGAGAAGTGTACACAGTTAAAACATGGTCATTTTCAGGTAAGTTTAATAAGAAGGGGAATAAGCTTTATTATTTTAATGGTGAAGTTGCTCCACAAAAAATCAGAGAGAAATATATAAATAAATCTGTTTCTAAACATTGTAAAAAAGGAAACCAGAATTCTATAAGGTATCCTGATTTATTATAAAACCCTCCAATTGGAGGGTTTTATAATATTCTATGATGAATCAGAATCAGGATCATATATATAATCTTCATCTCTTTCATCTTCACTTATCTTAGGATTATCCCAAGCTTTTATAGAATCTGCTATCTACTTAGTTTCTTCTTCAGTTAGATCTTCATCGTCATCTTTGTCTCGTCGAATATATTCAAAACGAGAAGGGTCAGCATACATTTGATTGTATGTCTTAAGCCAAGTAGTTATTGCCGTAAGATTGCCATCTTTAGCTTTCTTTATAAGTAATGATTCCATCATATCGTTCATATAAAGAATTCCTTCATCTCTAGCATCTTCTGCTTCTCTAGCAAATTCTCTATCTATGTCACACCAGCGATAATAAGTCATTCGAGTTATTCCTAGTTGAGCAACAGCAACCTGTATAATAGGCATCTCTCTAAACTTTTGAAGAAGCTTCTCCTTGTTCCTATCAATCCTAGTCACAACTTTTTTTACCTTAACCATATTACTTTTTTGAACTAATAAGTTTAGGAGTTTTGCCTGTATATTTTGACCATCGTCTTAAGATAACTTCTGTGTATACAGGTGACTTTTCCATTAGGTAACATCTTCTTCCAATCATTAATGAACTGATTAAGGTAGAACCACTACCTCCAAATGTTTCAAATACTAAATCATTTCTTTTTGTTAGAACTTTAATATATGGGATTAATAACTCAACAGGTTTTGTTCCAAAGATGATATCTTGTCCAGATGATTTCTTGTCAGCTGCTATATGTTCAATAAAATCAGTAGGACAATATTTCTTTCCTTTACCATAGCTCTCCCAAGTTGGTGAACCTGAAGTAGCATATAGGGCATTTTCATATTCATTTTGGAATAGTTCATCTTCTTCAGTTAGATTAAGTTCTACTTTTCCTTTACTTCCAACTAATGCAATATCTGTTTTGTTAAAGAACTTTAATTTAGCACTAAAACCTTGCATTCTATTCGGTACGTGCCAAGTTATTGTATTCCTATACTTCCAAAATTTCTCAAGGGTATTCCAGATGGTTCTGAGATTTTTTGGATTCTCAAAAATCATAATTGAGAAATCTGGTTTTTGAATCTTGGCTACATTTGCCATCCAAAGATCTGTAAAGTTATCAGGCAAAGATTCAGTTTCTAGATATCTTCTATTTTTCTTTGCACCAAATCCTACAGTCACACCATCTTTCTGTTTTGTCTTACCACGAAGGTAGTCAAGTAAATATGGCGGATCTGTCATTACCATATCCACCTTATCCTTTCCCGCCAAGAAGAGAACATCTTCTTCTACGGTACTGTCACCACACATGACTCTTGATCCATTGATTTCATATACATCACCCTTCTTTACTTTAATATTCTTTATATCAAGTTTCGCTAATTCCTTGGTAAGATCAAAACTCTCAGGCGTTGGTTCAACATTAAATATGTCATCAATTTCTTCAGAACTAAAACCTACATCTTGTAGAAATGATTCATCAAACTTTTTAAGAAGCTCTAAATCAAATGACCCTGTATTTTTATTAAGTCTGAGATTTAGTTCCTTTTCTTTATTCTCATCTGGAATATGAACATACACAACTGGTACTTCTTTATATCCCAAATCCTTAGCTACTTTTAACCTGAAGTGCCCACCAATTACGATATTCTTCCTATTAGGAGCATCGTTCGCTATTATTGGATCGACCATTCCAAATCTAGTAATAGACTCACCGAGAGCTTTCTTTTGCTCTTCGCTCCACTTGCGTGGATTGTATATCGCAGGCTTGAGATCTGCGACAGGCACACTAACAATAACCATATTATTTTTCATAGATATGTTTATTATTGTTGATAAGGAGTAATGCCTTGGACATCAGCATTACCGCCCCTCTATTAAGCAATTAAGCGAGAGTGACTATCAATAGTTTTATTGCGTGCAACTGCAACAGGTATTGCTAACCCCGTCCGTAAATATGTTTATATTATATAATTTAAATTATAGTTATGGCAACAATAAAAATATGAAAGAAATACAATATTCTTCATTGTCAAAATACTGCAAAGGGTGTAAATGAAATTTTAGGTATTTAGATACTGAGCACCATGGACTGTATCATTTGTAACATTTGTTAAAAATATCTATATTTATCAATATAATGAAAATTGATAATTTTAAGGAATCAATACAAAAATTAAATTATATTTTAGAGGAAAACAATCCAATTATTTTTAGCAGTTCGTGGATCTTCTCAAAATCGCAACCTCTCTATTTATACTTTTCAAGTAATTTTCGTACTGAAAATGGAGATATCGATTGGGATTTCATAACTGAGAAAATAGAAAGAAGGTATCAAAAGAGATGGGTTAGGTATAAAAGAAAGAAGATAAAATATTATGAAAAAAAAGAGGAAGTTGATAGGGTTTTGGTGAAGTATAAAGAAAAGATGTATTTGTTTATTACAAGAAAAACAGAAGAAGAAAGAAAGACTTGTAATTATATAACTATCTCATTGGTTAGACTTGCTCAAAAAGGGAATGTTTGTGCCAAGGATGAATTAATTAAATGGGTCACTTATATTACTGATGATTGGATTGATAAATATCCTCAGTTATATAAATGGCAAGGATATCCTGATGAAGTAGTAGAGAAAATAAATGGCTGTATTTATAGATACAAATACACGGGTTCTTTCCTTGGGTATTTATTTAAAACTTTGGAATATTTAGCTAGAGGTAAACCTCCTATATGTTCATTAAATGATAGGATTGGCGATGATGGGCAAACTAGGGTTGATTTTGTTATACAAGATGAGGATGAATATAGGATGTCGTTTTAGTGTCTCATTTGTCTCATTTTTTAAAAAGGATATAATGTGACGCATGATTTGGCAAAAAGATGTGTTAATAAAGTATAAGAAGGAAATTATTCAATCCGCTATTATTTCTTTTATAATGGCGTTAGTTTTTCTTCTTTATACCTATTCGATAGGAAATACTTTTGTGTGGCAGAGTATTAGTCCATTTGAAGCTCCAAGTATTTTGAATAAAATTTTTTATACAGCTTTTACTTTTTCTACCATTGGTGCATTTTGTTATTATGTTTTAAAATTTTGGGAAATTTTACATTTTATCTGTGTAGATATATTTAATAATAAGGGTTTGTATTATGTATCTAAAAAAGTATTTTGGCTTGGGTTATTAGCTGTTTCTTATTTTTATATTGTTCCAACATTCATAAATGTTTTAAATAAAATAACCTCATTTTTCTTTAACGCATTTAACTTTTTATTGTATATATCTCCATTCTTAGGAATCTTTTTAATTCTGTCAGTTATCGTGGTTTACACCTTCATTAAATTCAAGAAAGAACCTAATATTATAAAGGACTAGATTTGTTTCTAGACTGAGACGTATACCTAACTTATTTGGGAACTATTTTGTTGAAACTGTTGAATTGTCTTTATGGGTGTTGTTGTAAATTGATATTTGTTATAATTAACTCAGTATAAAGAGGGTAGTACACTAATGAACACTTTCCCTTATTTATTATAGTGACCGAGACGCTTATTTATTAGATTTTCTATATTTTCAAAATACTCTTATGGTGTCTCATACGGTATGGTACACGAGTCAGTAGTCACCCAAAAATAAAGAAACAAATGTATTAACATTTGCGGATTATATTTTTTGGTGTCTACTGGGATTCGAAAACCGCAGGCGGTATACAAGCAAGCTACTGCTTGGCTTGTCGCCGAGGTGGGGTCGAGAGTACTTAGTCCACGCAGGATGTAATCATCCAAGTAGACTTAGTAACTCGTGACCGAAACATGTACTCATGGTCCCAGTAGTAAACTGCTTTAGTCGCGTCTGGGATTCGAAGACCTTTTCCATGTGAGTGTACTCGCGAACGGGAAAGGTGTACTGATCCTGTAAGGTTGTTTCTTTTTAAACAAAAGAAACAAAGACGGAAGCTGACGAGCTGAGTCGGGGTCGCGAACTTTTTCAGTAGAAAAAGATGTGTGATCGAAAAGCGTACTCGCGGTCCCAGTAGTAAACTGCTTCCTCGTTATTAATTGCTTGACTTATATGTTAGAATTATATAACATATACAATGTTATAAATAATTAACATATTTTATATGACAAATAAACAGTATAAGAACATAAAATTAATAATAGCAGTTATAATCGCTATAATTTTTGGGCAATCAATAATTTTGGAAAATTATATACTACCGATAATGACTCTAGTTATATCTTCATTAATTCTTTTGATACTACGTCGAAAAGTCAAAGGGATAATGGTTGATGAAAGAGATAGGGAACTGGGCGGAAAATCAGCGTTGATAGCTCTTCAAATATATTCTTGGATTGCAGTTATCGCGATGTTTGTACTTTATAGTTTTAAAGATGTAAATCCTGCTTATGAACCGATTGGTATTACACTTGCATATTCGACTTGTTTATTAATGATAACGTATTCTCTAATTTTTCATTTTTACAATAAAGCTTCTTTTGCAAAGAATAAAAAAAGATATATTATTTTTGCAATTATATTGGCAATATTTATTGCTTTCTTTAGTATTAGGTTTTTCAGTGGAGAAGATAACTGGATCTGTCGTGATGGGCAATGGATTAAACATGGTAATCCAAGTTTCCAAGCCCCAGTAGTTGAATGTAAATAAAATTATGAGAAATAATATTAAAGAATTAAGAAATAAATTAAATATTACACAAGAGGAACTTGCTCAAAAAGCCAAGGTTAGGAGAGAGACAATAATTTTTCTTGAACAAAATAAATATAATCCATCTCTGCAGCTAGCTCATGACGTAGCAAAAGCACTTGGAACTTCTATTGATAAATTATTTTTTTGGTAAGTATAAATTAAACCATACTGGATTAGCCTAATTTTTTATAGTTGACAAAATCATATTTTGTGTGATATATTATAAAGGTGATGAAGAATAAGTTTTTATGTGTGAAAAATAATGTTTTAAACTTAATAAAAAAGGTTAAACAACAAATAAAAGCGCATAAGGCGCTTAAGTTTTTTTTAGGAGGGGCATTTCTAGTCGTGATTATTTTTGGGGGTGTTTTTGTTGCAATGTTACTTGGACTTACAAACGTGGAGGGGAACGTAGATTCAAAAAGTGAATTATATAGTTCAATTGAAAGTATTTGGGCACGCAAAAAACAAGTAGCAAAAACTCCAGATTGGGCTAAGACAGATGATTGGACTGTTATTAAAAGAGGAATTACAAATGACAAAGCTCTCATAAATAAGGCAAGCAGAATGACAGGAGTACCAGCTCGTACCATTCTTGCCCCAATCGTAGTGGAGCAGTTCCGTTATTTTGGATCAAATAGAGCACTTATTAAAAAAGTCTTTTTACCCTTACAGGTGCTAGGTAACAGTGTTAAGTTTTCTTATGGAATTGCAGGAATAAAAATATCAACAGCCAAACAAATTGAAGCTAATTTAAAAAATACCAAAAGCCCATATTACTTGGGCAGTAAATATAAGCATCTTCTAGATTTCAAGACGAAAAACACCGACAAAGAAAGAATGGATAGATTAACCAATGAAAAAAATCATTATTACTCATATCTTTATACCGCTTTATTTATAAAGCAGATACAAACACAATGGAAAAATGCAGGATATTCAATATCAGATAGGCCAGAAATAACGGCAACTCTTTTTAACTTGGGATTCCAACACTCGATTCCGAAAAAAAATCCAGAAGTAGGTGGATCAAATATTACAGTAGGAGAGAAAACGTACACTTTTGGTGGATTAGCCTTTGAATTTTTCTATTCAAACGAGATTGGAAAAACTTTTCCAATAAGTTAAATATAGCTTTTCCACGACTTTAGACTATCACGTTTTGAACTGATATAATAAGGTTATGAATATAACAAGAAAAATATTAGTAACTGGGGCAATGGGTCAAATAGGGTCAGAATTAATTCCAGAATTAAGAAAAAAATACGGCAAAGATAATGTTATTGCTGTGGGTCACCACAAAGAGCCATCAGATGAATTCAAAAATTCAGGGCCTTTTGAGATGGCAGATAGTAGAAACAAAGAAGAACTGAGAGTTCTAATTGAAAAATATAAAATAAATACGATTTATCATTTAGTAGGAGTTCTTTCTGCGGTAGGGGAGAAGAATCCAAATCTTGCTTGGGATGTGAATATGAGTGGTTTAAAAAATATTCTTGATTTGGCCGTTGAATACAAAATCGACAGACTATTTTGGCCAAGTTCAATCGCCGCGTTTGGTCCTACGACACCTCTTTTCGATACCCCGCAGAAAACAGTTCTTGAGCCGACGACGATGTATGGCGTCACGAAAGTCTCGGGTGAATTACTTTGTCAATATTATTTTGTAAAATATGGTCTTGATGTCAGAAGTCTCAGATATCCAGGAATAATTTCATGGAAGACACCACCAGGTGGAGGAACGACAGACTACGCTGTCGCAATATATTATGATGCTGTTTCAAAAGGGAGCTATGATTGTTTTGTAAATGAAGAGACTGTTTTACCGATGATGTATATGGATGATGCAGTACGTGCAACTTTGGAATTGATGGATAAAGATAAAGAAAAAATTACAGTAAGAACGGCGTATAACTTAACTGCAATTAGTTTTTCCGCAAAAGAATTAGCTGAAAATGTAGCAAAACACATTCCTAGTTTCAAATGTACATTTACTCCAGATTCTCGACAAAAGATTGCAGATTCATGGCCAAAGACAATTGATGATTCTGTTGCAAGATGTGATTGGGAATGGAATCATAAGTTTGGTTTGGACGAGATTTCAACTGAGATGATAAAAAATTTAAAAAAATAATCATTATTAATTTTTTATAAATATATGTTAAACGAATTAAACAAAGTAAAAGAAAACAAGCACGTCCAAGGGTTTAAGCAGTTCGTTTTACGTGGTAATGTTGTTGATTTAGCCGTCGGTGTCATTATCGGAGCTTCGTTTGGAACAGTTGTGAATTCAGCAGTTAAAGACATATTCACTCCTCTTATAAGTGCAATTTTTAAATCGCCAGACTTTTCTGGGTTGAAGTTCACAATTAATGGTAGTGATTTCATGTATGGTAATTTTTTAAATGCTATTATTTCATTTCTTTTAGTTGCTGTTGTAGTATATTTCTTTGTGATTACTCCTATAAATACGCTTGTTTCGAGGGCTAAATCCAGCAAAGAGAAACCAGCCGATCCTACCACTAAAAAATGTCCTGAATGTCTAAGTGAAATTCCGATAGAAGCTAAAAGATGTGCACATTGCACCTCTGTTTTAACTAATGAATAATTGAAAACATTAGGAAATAATATGAGTGCCAATAGTTCCAAAAAACAAAAAGCCAAAAACAAACACCAAAAACCCAAGGTGGTGATGGTTAGTGGAGGGTTCGATCCTATTCACATTGGGCATATTAGATACATGAAAGAGGCCAAGAAATTGGGGAACTATCTTGTCGTTGTTGTTAATAATGATAATTGGTTCAAGTTGAAAGGCAAACCTGTTTTTATGCCGGCCATAGAGAGAAAAGAAATAATTGAAGCACTTGGTTGTGTAGATGAAGTCATTATCTCTTTTCACAAAAAAGGTACTAAAGATCTGAGTGTTAGCCACGAAATTAGAAAAATAAAACCAGATATTTTTGCTAATGGGGGAGACAGAAGTCCCCAAAAAGTGGATATTCCATCATCAGAACATTCTGTTTGTAATGAACTCGGGATTGAAATGATTTTTAATGTGGGTAGGGGTGGAAAAATAAGAAGTTCGTCCGAATTATTAAAAAAATATTCTAAAAGAATAAAATAAAATGAATAATTATAAAATTATTATTCCAAAATCAATATTTCCGCTGACTATTCTTGCTGTTACTCTTAATTTATTAAGAATTATTATTTGGGGGAAAATGTCTTTCGCTTTTATTTTGTGGAATGTGTTTTTAGCTTTTATCCCTTTTGTTGTAAGTTCACTTCTCTTATCATATTCAAAAAAAGAAAAATTCAATAAATTAATATTTATTTTAGGATCATTTTTGTGGATCTTATTTATTCCTAATGCAATGTATATAATTACTGATTTTATTCATCTAGGCACAATCCGTACTGTACCAATGATATACGATACATTTCTTCTTTTTAGCTCTGCTTCTATTGGACTGATTTTAGGCTTTAATTCACTATTCCATATTGAGCAAATGGTAAAAACAAAATTATCAAAAATAAGTACGTCATTATTTATGGGAGTGATTATTTTAATAATTAGTTTTGGTGTCTATTTGGGTCGTTTTTTGCGTTTTAATAGCTGGGATATCTTTATTAATCATACATCTTTAATCAAAAACGTTTGGAAAATTTTTGCTCAGTCAAAAACCCACATAGAGGTATACCTATACATTATTCTTTTCTTTTTCTTTTTGACCTTGTCTTATAGGGCCTGGAAATATGGGAATGTAAACAATAATAAACTTATCTAGCATAATATATTGTGTTATACTGTGGGAATGAAGGACAATCTAGATATTTATCAAGAAGAAAGGCCCTGGGGATTTTTTCGTCGCTTTACGAACAATACTCTATCTACTGTAAAAATAATAAGCGTTAAGCCAAATGAAGAGCTTAGTCTTCAAAGCCACAATAAAAGAGAAGAATTTTGGCGTGTCATAAAAGGGGATGGAATTTTTGAAATAGGGGATAAGAAATATATAGTAGAGATAGGTTTTGAGAATTACATTCCGCTTCAAGTTAAACATAAAATGAAAGCAGGAAGAGATGGTATGGAAGTTCTTGAAATATCTCTAGGTGAATTTGATGAAAATGACATCACTAGATATGAGGATAAATACGGAAGAGTGTAGTTATTAGCGATAAATATAAATAAAAATGCTAAAGAAAAAAACTAACACGAAAAAAGCTTCAAAGAAAAAAGTTACAAAAAAAGTTGTAAGAAAAACTAAGGCTGTTAAAGTCGCTAAAAAAACCACTAGGAAAAAAGTAATTGAAGAACCTAAGAAGAAAACAAAAAAACCATTAAAGAAGGTATTTAAAAGCAAGAAAATCATCAAAAAAATTCCCGCCAGAAAAGAGAAGAAGGGTTTACAACTAACTAGATCATTAAAAAATCCAATACTTGAACCTCGGTTATATTCTTGGGAATCTCAAGCTGCTTTTAATCCCGCAGCGATATCCATAGGAGGTAGGGTTCATCTTTTTTATCGAGCATTAGGAGGAGATGGAATATCACGAATAGGTTATGCTTCAAGTAAAGATGGCATCAATTTTGATGAGAGACTCTCTTACCCTGTATTTTCAATACAAAGTGCTGAAGAAACAAAAAAACATTGGCCATATACTTCTCCCGCTCGACCTGTCTATGATACATCGCTATATTCTTCTGGTGGAGGGTGGGGTGGGTGTGAAGACCCTCGTGCAGTTTTGATAGAGGACAGTGTATACATCACACTCAATATTTTTAATGGCTGGAACTCTTTACGTGTCGCAGTTGTTTCAATTAAAGAAAAAGATTTACTCAACAGAAAATGGCTATGGAGTAATTTGTCATATTTGTCCAAAGAAGGAGATAGACAGAAAAATTGGGTATTATTTCCAGAAAAAATAAATGGGAAATTTGCAATCTTTTGTAATCTTGATAAAGGTGATCCTTCTCGAGTTTTCGTAGCATACGTAAATAATCTTGATGATAAAGAAACTCCGCAGGGTAGTGACTCAAATAGTGAAGCCCCAGATCCTCAAAGATTACCAGATCATATAGTTGCATGGCACAAACGCACTCGTTCAGCAGCTTGTCCTCCGATTAAAACTAAAGACGGATGGCTTCTTCTTTACCACGCAATGGATAAAGATGACGGGGATAGATATAAGCTCGGTGCTATGCTTTTGGATTTGAAGGATCCCAGTAGAGTTCTTTATCGAGCAAAACGTCCAATTCTTGAACCAGATGAATGGTATGAAAATGACTGGAAACCAGGAATAATCTATGCGAGTGGAGCTGTTGTCAAAAACGGAAAACTTTTTGTTTATTATGGAGCTGGAGATAAGTATGTGGGTGTTGCTTCTATAAGGCTTTTGGATTTGATAAATAGTATGAAAGAAAATAATGAAGTTAAATTGGAAAAAAATAAAAAGATAAACTTTGAATAAAATAATATGTATGTAATCAAAAGATCAGAAAGTAATCCAATCCTTGTTCCCAATAAAGATCATTATTGGGAGGAATTTGCTACATTTAATATGTGTCCAGTGAAAAGAGGGAAGATGACCTTCGGTCTTTATCGTGCTATATCAGCAGTAGACAAAATTACAGAGCAGCAACAAATTTCAGTAATCGGTATAGGTAAAAGTAAAGATGGAATTCATTTCGGAGAAAGAATTCCATTTATTACCCCAGAAGAAGAGTGGGACATACATGGATGTGAAGATCCACGGGTGACATATTTTGAAGGGAAATATTATATTTTCTATACGGCTCTCTCAGGGTACCCTTTCAATAAAGATAATATTAAAGTTGCTGTAGCTGTATCAAAAGATTTGAAGAGCGTTGATGAACGACATCTTGTAACACCATTCAATGCGAAGGCGATGACTTTATTCCCAGAGCGTATCAATGGTAAGATAACAGTAATTTTTTCTGCGCATACAGATATGCCTCCTGCTAAAATTTCTATAGCACAATTCGATAACATAGAACAACTATGGGATAAAGCATTTTGGGAAAAATGGGAAGAAGAAATAGACAAGCATGCAGTAGATTTTCGTAGAAACGAATCTGATCATTTAGAAGTAGGGGCTCCTCCAATTAAGACAAAATACGGTTGGTTGTTGATTTACTCGCATATTCAAAATTATTTTGAATCACCCGAAAGACTAGATAAAATTTTTGGTATTGAAGCACTCTTGCTTGATAACAGTGATCCGACGAAAATTCTTGGAAGGACACGTGGCCCAATATTGGCCCCAGAAGAAGCCTATGAACTATCTGGGTATATTTCAAATGTTATATTCCCAACAGGAGCATTAGTTCTAAAAGATGAGCTTTGTATTTATTATGGTGCAGCTGATACCACTACTTGTGTCGCTTATGTTAATTTAAAAGATTTGATATCGAGTATGTATGTAGAAACTTCTGATGATTGGAGATTTAAACGCGGGCTTACAAATCCAATAATAACCCCCAACAAAGATCATGACTGGGAAGCAAAAGCGACATTCAATCCTGCATCGATATTCCTAAAAAACAAAATTCATATTTTATATAGAACACTTTCAAATGATAATACGTCATATATTGGTTACGCGACGAGTAGAGATGGATTTATTGTTTCAGAGCGTTTCCCTGATCCAATTTATGTTCCACGAGAAGATTTTGAAATGAAAAAAGTTTCGAATGGAAATTCTGGGTGTGAAGATCCACGAATAACACAAATAGGGAAGAATTTATATATTTGTTATACAGCCTATGATAGTATAGGGCCACCTAGGGTGGCGATATCGTCGATTTCTGTTTCTGATTTTATGTCACATAAATGGAATTGGACGAAACCCGCTTTAATAACTCCACCTGGTTTTGATGATAAAGATACGTGTATATTCCCAGAAAAATTAAAAGATGGATATTTTGTTCTACATCGAATTGGTAATGAAATATGCGGTGATTATTTGAAAACGCTTGATTTTGGTAATGAAGCTATCAACAAGTGTATACGTATTATCGGGCCAAGAATAAATGCTTGGGATAGTTCAAAAGTTGGAATTTCTGCTCCACCTATCAAAACAAAATATGGATGGTTACTTTTGTATCACGGAGTATCAAAAAGTCACAATACTTATAGGGTGGGAGCATTATTGCTCGATCTGAAAGATCCAGCAATTGTAATTGCAAGATCTGCCGACGCGATTTTTGAACCAGAAGAGGAATATGAAAAGGTTGGAATTGTTAATAATGTAGTGTTTCCGTGCGGAATGGTATTAAAAGGGGACTTACTTTATATTTATTATGGGGGGGCTGATAAGGTGACGGGAGTTGCAACAATGAAGCTCTCTATTCTCCTTGGTGCATTAGTTCGAGGAACTAAATTGGGTAAATAATACAATATTTGAAATTTAGTACGGATGTGGTATAATAAACAAAGGGCCAAAAGCCCTTTGTTTCATTTATGGATAAAGAAAAAGATTATTCAAATTTACATAGGGGTCTTGTCTTAAAGTATTTTTGGCAAGTAATGAGGAATTTCAAGTTCTCGTTTTTTGTTGTTATTTTTGGATCAATAATTAGAGCAGGTCTTGATATTTATATACCATTTCAATTTCTCAAGCTTTGGAATGTTTTGAGTACAAATAATTTCGATTTTGTTTTTAAAGCAAGAAACATAGTCATAATTATTTTTATTCTTGGTCTCATTTCCTGGGCAATAAAAAGGGCAATTGAATTTTCTAACTTTTATTTTCAAGCTAGTGTTATGGCTGGACTTAGGGAACAGGCATTTTCTTATATGATGGGTCACTCACGTTCCTTTTTCGCAAATAATTTTGGAGGTTCTCTTACTCAAAAAATTAATAAATATGCACGATCTTTTGAAAGATTAATGGATAAATTAGTCAACAACGGGATTCCACTTGTTTTTAGATCAATAGGAACAGTCATTGCTATTTATACACTTGTTCCCAAGTACGCATACATACTATTAATTTTTTGTGTAGTTTTTTTATTAACTGCTTTAATATATACAAAACTTAAATTAAAGTACGACATAATCGCAGCATATGCAGATACAAAGACACATGGAGCATTAGCTGACTCAATAAGTAATCATTCTTCAGTGCAATTTTTTACAGGACATGAATATGAAGAGGAAAGAGTTGGAGGTGTAATACAAGATCAAAAGAAAAAAACTATTTTTAATTGGTATTTATGGGGAGGGTTGGGATTGATTGAAGGTCTTTACTCCGTTGCTATTGAATTTATTATCTTTTGGGTTGCCATCGGAGATTGGAAAATTGGCTTAATGACTCTACCTATAATTGTACTAATCCAAAGTTACTTGGGGCGTTTAATTGAAAATCTTTGGGACTTTGCTGGTATTGTTAGAGCATTTTATGATGGTTTTGCGGACGCGCAAGAAATGGTCCTCATTCTTGACAAGTCGCACGAAGTGGAAGACAAGAACCAAAAAGTATTAAAAAACATAAAAGGTGAAGTATTCTTTGAGAATGTTACATACATATATGACAAAAACAATACAAAAGTTTTTGATAATTTTTCACTTACAATCCCTAAGAGTCAAAAAATTGCAATTGTCGGATCATCTGGAGCAGGGAAGTCTACGTTTGTAAATTTACTCATGAGATTATTCAATTTAACCTCTGGCAGAATTTTAATCGATGGCATAGACATAAGTGATGTGTCTCAGAAAAATCTAAGAGAACAAATTGGGTTTGTTCCTCAAGACCCAGTTTTATTCCACCGTACGCTTATGGAGAATATCCGTTATGGTAGACGTGATGCCGCAGATGAAGAAGTGAAAGATGCTGCACACCTTGCACACTGTGATGACTTTATAGATAGATTACCACTTGGTTATGATACTTATGTCGGAGAACGTGGGATAAAACTCTCAGGTGGTGAACGTCAGCGTGTCGCGATTGCGCGTGCTATCCTTAAGAACGCACCAATACTTGTCCTTGACGAAGCAACATCAGCTCTTGATTCAGAATCAGAGATGCTCATCCAAGATGCATTACAGAATCTTATAAAAGATAAGACAACAATCGTTATTGCGCACAGACTTTCAACTGTCCGTGCTATGGATAGAATAATCGTTATTGAAAATGGAAAAATAATAGAAGATGATACTCACGAGGAATTAATCAAGAAAGATGAAGGTGTTTATAAAAAACTTTGGGATTTACAGGCAGGAGGATTCAATAGGGAAGACGAAGAGATGTAAAAAATACTCTTAGAAAATTTTTTCTAAGAGTATTTTTTTTATTTTATATTTATAATAACGATTTCTGATTTTGTTGCTAATCTCATTGGTACCAGAGCTGTACCAACTCCAGAACTAGTGACCGAGGCAGTTTGATCTGTGTATGATAAGCCATAAGAGTATTTACCATACCAGTAATTGACTAATAGATTAAAAGGGAAAAGTTGTCCTTCGTGTGTATGTCCAGATAGAACTAAAGAAGCCCCGAGGGTAGACAATACTTCTGTATTTTTGGGATCATGCATTAGGATTATACTCGTCTGATTTTTATCATAACCAAGAGATTCAAGTTTTTTAATTGTATCCTCATTAGATTGATTTTCGGTGTAATCAATACCAATTATTTGAGTATTGTTTATCGATATCTTTTTATCAGTTAGATTTGTTATAGAACTTGGAATTTGAGATTTGAATTTATCGTATTCTTGGCTATATTTTTCGTGGTTTCCTTCCACATAAAGTATCCCAAGTGGTGGATTGATTTTATCAAATATCGAAAGCCATTCACTATATGGGAATATTGGTCCATCGATAAGATCACCTAAAATAAAGACAACATCGGGACTTTCTTTTTTTATCATCGTTATTATTTTTTCAAGATATTTTTGTTTTTTGACTGTACCAAGATGAACATCAGAAATCATAATGATTTTTTTACCGCTCCAGTCTTTTGAAAGTTGTTCCGATTTAATTTCTTGATTTACTATTTTTACATTAGTAGGTTTTATAATTCCGAAAGTCGTAAAGAATAATACGAAAATAAATAAAATTCCAGAAATAATTTTTATTGGTATTTGAAGGTTTAAATAATAATTTAATGTTATTAATAAAACAATAATTAAAGAGGCGACAAAAACATACAGCATAAATCCAAGCCAGATAGAACTCGCTGTATTTAGCCCTGCAATAAAATTTGAATAATATTTATAGCTATATATCATTGAGCCTATAAATATAATAGGCAAAGCGATACCCGTAATCATGAGAAAAAGTTCTAAGTTTTTTGATTCAATTATTTCTGCATGATGAAGTGATGCATATGCTAGGTATTCGCTTATTAATATGACTATAAATAAAAAGATGGCTATGATTAGAAAACGTATATTCATGACTTATTGTGTTTGATTGATTTAATAATAAAGAATCCGATAATTGCAAAAGTTATGACCGGTGATAACCAAGTAGGAATCTCCATTCCAAAAGCATCTGCAACCATGATTAATCCCAAGACAAATATAGAATACATTGCTCCATTCTTTAAATACGCGTATTTTTTTATATTATCTATATTACCGATAGTTAATTTTCTTAACACAAGAGCCCCGAGTCCATTACCAATCAAAATGAGAGGAACTGATAGAGTGAAGGCAAAAGCTCCGAGTACTCCGTCAATAGAGAATGTCGCGTCTAAAATTTCAAGGTAAAATAATTTACTGAGGTCACTCATTTTATTTTCTTGTGAGAGAAGACTCTTTTCACTTCTTTCTGCATTCTCTTTGAATCCATGCGTAATAAAAAATGCAGTTGATCCGATAACCGCTGAGAAGGCTAGTATGGGATTTATTTTAAGAGCATACCAAACAACCACAGCAAGGATGATAGATGCTATGGCGAAAAACCATACTCCGTTGTTATAAAAGAATTTTTCATGACGAAGCCCAAAGTTTTTCGTTTCGAGGAAAAGCCAATGAAAGAAAAGAAATACCAAAAAAATTCCACCGCCCAGGAACAATATAGGGGAGGCTTCTTCGATTGCGGTGTGAACACTGGGATCATTTGAAAAAGAGGCGGTCAATGCTCCTATCGGACCAAGTCCTGGGATTGTCGCCCATACAATAACCCAAGGTAGAAGTCCGCGAACAATAATAACTGCAAAAAGGAACCCCCAAAGAAGAAACCATTTTCTGCCTCTTCTGGTCATTGTTCCTAATACCTCGGCATTTATGACGGCATTATCTATACTGGAAATAATTTCAAACAAGCAAAGTCCAGCGACGGTGAGAATCATTGTAAAAATCATTTTTCAATTATATAACAAAAACCCATAAGCTCCAATCATTAATTGGACATAATCAGCATTTGATGTACAATTTATCATATGGAAAATCAAACAAAGATTTGCCAGAATTGCAAGCACAACTTCACCATTGAGCCGGACGATTTTTCATTTTATGAGAAAATTAAGGTTCCACCACCAACCTTTTGCCCAGAATGCAGAATGGTAAGACGAATGATATGGAGAAATTGTCGGTCTTTAATTAAAAGAACTTGTGGTAATTGTGGTAAAAACATTATTTCTATGTATCATCCAGACAAAATACTTAATGCCTATTGTATGGAGTGCTGGATTAATGATAATAGGGATCCATTTATATATGGCAAGGAGTACGATTTTTCTAGGAGTTTTTTCCCTCAAATTAGAGAAATGTTGAAAATCGCTCCAATATTATATGTTCATCACACAGGGACTCTTGTAAGATCAGATTACACAAATTATTCAGCCGACGATAAGGACTGTTATTTATCATATTCAGTTATTTGGTGTGAAAATATTTTATATTCTGAAAATATAGACAAATCAAAAAATAATTTAGATTGTTATTCAGTTCAAAAAATGGAAGGATGTTCTTATAATGTTGATTGTGATAGTAATTATAATTGTCATTATGCGATTCAATCCCAAAAATGTATCGATTCATATTTTATTTATGATTGTATAAATTGCCAAAATTGTTGTCTCTCCTCAAATTTAAGAAATAAACAATACATATTTAGGAACAAACAGTTAACCAAAGAAGAATATGAAAAAGAATTTTTAGGTTTAACTATTAATACTTACCATGGATTTAATGAAGCAAAAAATGAATTAGATGAAATTATAAAGAATAAAACTATTCATAGGTATGCTCAGATTTTTAATTCGCAAAATGCGGTTGGTGATTATATTGGAAGCTCAAAAAATGTAACAAAATCTTTTGTTGTTCAAAATTCTGAAAATATTAGTTACGGCTATAGAGTTCTTTCGGGTTCAAAAGATTGTTATGATGCCCAAGGGCAAGCAAGCGGAGAGCTAATCTATGAATCTGTGGCAACTAGTTTTTCAACGTTCAGAGATTACTTTACATATATATGTGTTGGGTCAAAAGAATGTGAATATTCTTTTATGTGTAAAAATTGTTCTAATTGTTTTGCTTGTTTTGGTCTTACCAACTCAAAATACTGTGTATTCAATAAACAGTACGAGAAAGGGGAATACTTTGAATTAGTTGAAAAAATAAAAAAACAAATGAATGACATGCCATATATAGACGAGAAAGGAAGAATATATAAATACGGCGAATTCTTTCCATTTGATATGAGCCCATTCGGATATAATGAAACAAATGCGAGTGAGTATTTTCCAATCTTAAAAGAAAATGCTATCAGTATGGGCTATCCTTGGAGAGAGAAAGAAGAGAAAAATTACAATCTGACTATTGAAAGTACAAATTTGCCAGATAATATAAAAGATGTAGACAATCTAATACTAGATCATATTATAGGATGTCCTAATAATGGGAAGCAAGAAACTTTGTGCTCAAGTGCATTCAAGATAACTTCCGAAGAATTACAATTTTATAGACAAAAGAATTTGCCATTGCCAAGGTATTGTCCAAATTGTCGGCACTTTGAGAGACTTAATTATCGCAATTATTTTAGTATATATAATCGTTCTTGTATGAATAAGGGTTGTAATAATACTTTCAAAACAACATATGCACCAGATAGGCCGGAGATAGTGTATTGTGAATCTTGCTATCAGAAAGAAGTTTATTAAATGGCATATCTACGCCATGGCGTAGATATGCCAAGTTTAAAATATGGAATATAAATCAGAAAATAGAGTATGCCAAAATTGTCACCGAAGCTTTATCATCGAACCAGATGATTTTTCGTTTTATGAAAAAATAAAGGTTCCACCACCTACGTGGTGTCCAGAGTGTAGATTAAAAAGACGTTTAATATGGAGGAATGAAAGGAATTTTTCTCGTCGTACTTGCAAGATGTGTGGCAGTGAAGTTATCTCCATTTATAAAAATAAAGATATAAACATATATTGTCAGAGTTGTTATTTTTCCGATAAATGGGAAGCTAGCGAATATGGGCGAAGTTATAATTTTTCTAAATCATTTTTTGAGCAGTTTGAAGAACTGTTCTTTAAAGTTCCACAAGCTAATTTAAATGGGCATGCTTCAAATATCAATTCTCCTTACGTTAATTATGTTGTTCAGGTAAAAAATAGTTACTTCTGTTTCGGAGGTGGTTTTAGTGAAAATATAATGTTTTCCAATTTGGGTATTGATTGTAAAGATTCAGCAGAAATATATTTTTCGAATTATTGTGAATTTTGTTACGAAATATCGAATTGTAATAAATGTCATAAAGTTTTCTGGGGTAATAATTTAAAAGATTGCATAGATAGTTATTTTTTACAAGATTGCACCAATTGTAATGAATGTATAATGTGTTGTAATTTAAGTAATAAAACATTTTGTTATAAAAATAAACAATATAACAAAGAAGAGTATGAGAAAATAAAAAAAGATCTTTTAAATAAAATAAAAAATGAGTTAAATAATCTAAAAAATGAATTTAAACAATTTGTATTATCGCAACCTAAAAAATATGCAAATATATTAAAATCACAAAAATGTTCCGGTAATAATATTATAGAGTGTAGTAATGTAAAAAATTCTTTTAATATTAAAAAGGGAGAAAACTTAAAAAATTGCGTGGAGGTTTTAAATCAAGTAAGAGATATATATGATAGTAATAGTATCGGATTAAATACAGAAAATGTTTATGAAGTCCTAACAGGTAGTGTAAATGTTTCCAATACTGCTTTTTCTTGTATTATTAGAAGTAATTCTACCAATATTCAATATTCATATTTTATGACGTCCTGTTCCAACTGCTTCGCCTGCATAGCTCTCCGCAATAAATCATACTGCATCCTAAACAAACAATACACCAAAGAAGAATACGAAGAACTAGTCCCCAAGATCATCAAGCACATGAACGATATGCCCTACATAGATAAAAAGGGTAGAGTATATAAATACGGAGAGTTCTTCCCAGGTGAATTAAGCCCATTCTGTTACAACGAAACAATAGCTCAAGAATACTTCCCTCTAACAAAGGATGAAGCTATACAACAAGGATATAAATGGAAGGATAAAGAGGAAAGAAACTACCAAATAGACATCAAAAACGAGGATATCCCTGATAACATTAAGGATATTAACGATGATATTATCGGTAAAGTCATAGAATGTTCTCATAAAGGCACCTGCAATCAACAATGTACTGAAGCTTTCAAAATAATCCCCGAAGAACTCCAATTCTACCGTCGTATGAACCTTCCTCTCCCTCGTCTCTGTCCTAATTGTAGACACTATGAACGTCTATCTCAACGTAATCCCTTAAAACTCTGGCATAGACAGTGTATGAACAAAGGTTGTACAAATAAATTTGAGACTTCGTATGCACCAGAACGACCGGAGATCGTGTATTGTGAATCTTGTTATCAGAAAGAAGTTTATTAGGTAAATTTTTCTCTTTAAGGTCTTGCCTTGGGCTCTCTAAAGGCAAGACCTTCTCCCGAAAATTTTAAAAATTAGACAAATCGCCTCCAAAAATTGTAATTTTCGGAGGCGATTTTACTTTTCAAAAGTTGATATTTTTAAAGCTGAAAATGTCCTTTAAAAGTAGGGTTTAAATGGTTAAAAATTATATTTTTTGAAAAAAATTTGACGGCACGTCGGCTTTTTTTCATAGTATAGTTTTGGCTCACATTTCCTCTTGCGAACAAACTTCGGATGAGAGTATAATGTAAATCCAAAATCAAAAGGGCAACATTATTAACTAATTTTTAAAAAATATGCCTTCACAAAAAAAAGTTTCCAGTGCGAAAAAAAATGTTAAAAAGGTCGCCACAAAAAGTTCTCCAGTTTCAGAAACAAAAAAATCAATAAAGAATATTTTTATTAAGAGCGTCCAAAAAAGAGATGGTACGATTGTTCCTTTTGATATTGATAAGGTAACGAATGCTATTAATAAAGCTATGCTTACAAGTGGTGAAGGATCAGAGAAAGAAGCAGAACTTGTTGCGAATGGTGTATTGATGGAACTTATGAAAATAGCCAAGAAGCACAAGAATTTTATTCCGAGTGTCGAAGGAGTTCAAGATACAGTTGAACAAGAACTAATGCTTTCTGATTATGTGAAGACTTCCAAGCACTATATTCTATATCGTGAAGAGCGAGCACGTCTTCGTTCTCACAACATAACTGTTCCTGCTCACCTAAAGAAATTGGCAGACGAAAGTAAAAAATATTTTAGAACTTCACTTGGTGAATTTGTTTACTATCGAAGTTATTCGAAATGGATCAAAGAAGAGGGAAGACGTGAGACATGGATTGAGACAGTTGATCGTTACATGACGTTCATGAAAAAAAAACTCGGAAGTAAATTAAAAACTTCTGAGTATGATGAAGTTCGCGATTACATTTTGAAAAATAAATCGATGCCATCGATGAGATTGTTGCAGTTCGCAGGTAAGGCGGCAGAAGTCACCAATGTTTGTGCATACAATTGCTCTTTCATTGCACCCGAGAGTTTTCAAGATATTGCTGAGATAATGTATATATCAATGTGTGGAACCGGAGCAGGATGGTCAGTTGAAAGTGAAAATGTTCAGAAGCTTCCACAAATAAAAGTTCAAACAGGACAAAAACTCGCAACTCACGTTATAGATGATAGCAAAGAAGGATGGGCGGATGCATTTTCTCTCGGGATGCGCACATGGGCGGACGGAAAAGATATTGATTTTGATTTCTCAAAACTTCGTCCAGCTGGAGCACGATTGATGACCATGGGAGGGAAGAGTTCAGGTCCTGATCCATTACGCCGATTGCTTACCTTTACTCGTAAAAAGATTTTAACAAAACAGGGACGCCGTCTTTCAAATCTCGATGTTCACGACATTATTTGTATGGTAGGTGACTGTGTCGTATCTGGTGGAGTCCGCAGAAGTGCTATGATTTCCTTGTCAGATTTGGACGATAATGATATCCGTGATTCCAAAAAAGGCCAATTTTACCTTACAGATCCTCATAGATCTCTTGCCAATAATTCAGCAGTTTATATGCAGAAGCCATCAGCTACGCTATTCCTTGATGAATGGATTTCTCTGATGAAGTCCGGTTCAGGAGAGAGAGGAATATTCAATCGTGGTTCACTTGCCAAGACTTTACCAAAACGCCGACTTGATTATTTGAAACAAGAGGGATATTTCGATGCGAACGGTGAGAACATTATCGGAATTCTTGGAACAAATCCATGTGGAGAAATAATTTTGCGTTCTAAACAATTCTGTAACTTAACAGAAGTTATTTGTCGCGAGGATGATACAAAAGAAAGCTTATTAGAGAAAGTTCGAGTAGCAACAATTCTCGGGACATATCAATCTACTTTGACTTATTTCCCATATCTTTCAAAAGCTTGGACAAAAAATTGTGAAGATGAAAGATTACTCGGAGTATCGCTAACTGGTCAATGGGATAATAAAATTGTTCGCGATGCAGATGTTCTAAAGACATTAAAGAATGAAGCACTCAGAGTAAATAAAATTTACGCGAAACGTTTCGGAATTACACCTTCAAATGCTATCACTTGCGTCAAACCATCAGGTACTGTCTCAAAAACATTCGACACTGGTAGTGGTATGCATCCAAGACATGCCCCTTACTATATTCAACGCATCAGAATTTCCTCGACAGATTCATTATTCAAAATGTTGAAAGACCAGGGAGTCCCTTATCACCCAGAAGTAGGACAATCTATGGATGATGCGAATACTTATGTACTTGAATTTCCAATGAAGTCACCAGAGGGTTCAATATTTAAAGATGATGTTTCTGCAATAGAGCAACTTGAACACTGGAAATTGGTAAAAGAGAATTATACAGAACACAATCCATCGGTAACAATCTCTGTCGGCGAAAACGAATGGATTAAAGTTGCTCACTGGGTTTATGAGAATTGGGATATTGTCGGAGGACTTTCATTCTTACCAAGATCAAATCACGTATATCAACTCGCGCCTTACGAAGAGATAACGAAAGAACAGTACGAAACTTTGATGAAGAAATTCCCAACGATTGATTACTCAAAAATTATTACTTACGAAAAAGTTGATGAGACAGAAGTGAAGAGAGAACTCGCTTGCGTTTCTGGTGTTTGTGATATAGTTTAGAACAATTAATAATTAAGAATTAATAATGAGAAACTGGGTTAAATACGTCATTGCATTTTTAGGAGTACTAGCTATCAGGTTGGTTCCTTTTAGAGCTCCCAATTTAGAACCAATAATGGCTTTCCAGATGCCACTTGGAAAGAAATATGGGGCATTGATGTCCTTCGCTTTTGGAGCTTTAAGTATAGCCGTATATGATGCAATCACTTCAGGCTGGGGCGTGTGGACTCTTGTAACAGCACTTCTGTATGGATTTGTTGGGTTTGGTACATATTTTTATTTCAAAAACCGTTCTGGTTGGAAGAGTTATGCCTCTTACGCAATTATTGCCACAATAATTTATGATGCACTCTCTGGTCTTACTATCGGACCGTTATTCTTCCATCAATCATTCATGGTGTCACTGGTCGGGCAAATTCCGTTTACACTTCTACACTTGCTCGGGAATGTTTCTTTTGCTATAGTACTTTCACCAGTTATAGAGAAATGGATAGCAAAAGAGAGTATTGCAGTTTCGAAAGTTACAGCTATAGGTGAAGCGAGAGTTTAGTTTATTTAACAATAAAATATCTATTATGTTTGGAAGTGAGGTTAGATTCCTCCACTGTGCCGCAACGGTAATATCTTTACAAAAAGAATAAGTCCGATCTTAACATAATGGTGTTTGTCCCGAGCAGGAGAATACTTTATTTGTATTTAAAAAACTTCTGCATGGGCAGGAGTTTTTTATTTATATTAAATTTATGAGAAAAAATAAAATTAAAATAATCATAGTTTCATCCCTTATTACTTTATCCGTATTTATTTTTACATATTTAAATTTTATAAAAACAAATCCACCTCCACCTCCAGAAACAAAGGTAGAGATTCCTTCTGTGTCTCAGATGGAGAAGAAACCTCTTTTACCTGAGGCGAAATATGCTTCACTCACGGTTTTAGGAAAAACTTACAAAGCCGAGATAAAAGATAAAGATACAGTGTATGATGTGATGAGAAATTTACAAAGTAATACTGAAAACAATTTCTCATTTAAATATAAAGAATACCCGAGTATGGGAATATTTATCACAGAAATAAATGGGGTTGTCGGATCACCTGGAAAGTACTGGATATACTATGTAAATGATGTGGAAGCATCAGTTAGTGTTTCGAAAAATATTATTAAAGAGGGAGATATTATAAATTGGAAACAAGAATAAAATTATGATGAAAATTTTTTTAAAGAGAAGTATTTTAGTTACAGCTATTTTAATCACGGTCGTTACCTGTGGGGCAAGAATTTCAAACGCGGAAGGGGAAGTAGTGAATTTAACCATTAGAAATGGTGCTAATGTTATTTACAATGATTCTGTCCCTCTACGTCCTACTGGCATGATATCGCTCGATGGACATGATTTGATTGCAAACAGTGTTCTCTCCGCTTTGCATGATGCTGATGTCCTAAGCACAAGTTTCGCAATTACCGATTTGCAATACTATGATACGATGGGCTCTTTTTATTTAAATTGTATAAATAGTGCATGTAACAACTGGCAGTACACAGTTAATGATTCTTATTCTGATACAGGGATGGACAAATTCCCTTTATCGGGGGGAGATAATATATATTTATATTTTGGACCTCACCACAAATTTTCTATTAATTCGAGTTCAATAACAACAAAAGAAGATTTAATTGTAAATGGTCAAAATTATGTTTATGAAAGTAATGACTGGGAACCACTTACAGGTGTTACCATTGGGGTGACACAACCAGACCCAAGTAAACCATGGAGCCCGATTGAGGTTGCGACAAATCCGATTGGTGATGATGGACAAGTGACTTTCTCTTCTTTACCTGTTGGTAATTACAATGTTGGAATTCAAGAAGATTACTATACTCCATCGGAAAGTTTAACTGTGGTAGAAGCGCCGGTCAAACGTACTGGTTCAAGTGGAAGCTCTGTGGGTCCAATCGAAATACAATTACCAGAAAAAACTTTTTCAATTCCTTCCGCGCTAGAATTTTTGTCCAAGAATGAAAATGATGACGGTTCGTTTGGGGATTCACTCTATACAGATTGGGTAGCGGTGGGAATTGCGAAAGCAGGGGATGAAGCCAAAACTATAGAAACTAAAATCAGTGATTATTTAAAAAATAATGATTTAATGTCAAAAATAGTGACAGACAATGAACGTCGCGCTATGGCTCTCATGTCTCTCGGGATAAATCCGTATACTGGAACGAAAACAGATTATATTAAAAAAATTGCGAATTCTTTTGATGGAGTGCAAATAGGTGATAAGTCTCTATATAATGATGACATCTTTGCTTTATTGGTTTTATCCCACGCAGGTTATCGAGATGAAGATGAGATAATTTCGAAAATTGTTTCCAATATTATATCAAGTCAATCAGCTGATGGTTCGTGGGGAAGTGTAGATATGACATCTGCGGGGATCCAAGCTCTCTCTAATTTTAAAAATATAAGCGGAGTAGACGAGTCGATTACAAAAGCGCAATCATATCTGAAGAATTCTCAAAAAGAAGATGGTGGTTTTGAAAATGTTTCCTCGACAAGTTGGGCGATACAGGCAATGTCGCTTGATGATTCTCTTCAAACTGAAGTTGACAAAGCTATAGAATATATAGCTGACAAACAATTGGAAGATGGAGGTCTGAATCAAGAAGAAATAAATAATCGTATCTGGTCTACATCATATGCGATTCCAGCAGTTCTTAAATTATCTTGGAATGATATTTTAGAATCGTTTCCAAAAGAAGAAGTAAACGTCCCAGATATTAGTGAAGTTGAAACGACTCCAGAGAGAGTTGTAAAAGTTGCCCCATCGACGATCCGCCGAGAAAGTGGGAAAAATCTTCCGAAATTTGTAGAAAAAGAGGTAGTTGAGAATAATTTACTCTCTGCCAATGTTGGTGAATCAACTCAAAATCAAATTGTTGTAGATGAACCAGTCAAACATACAATTTGGCAAAAGGTGACTAGCCCATTTAAATGGCTTTTTATTAAGCTCGGTTTTTGATACAATAAATCCATGCAAACAAAAACGAAATTTATTATATTTATAGTATTAACAATAGTAATTATTGCTGCTGTGGGTTTTTTTGTCACGAAATATGACTCAAATAAAACAGGTAAGTACGACGAATTTGCTCAGACTTTAAAATCCAAGGGTGTCGTATTCTATGGGGCTTTTTGGTGTATTCATTGCCAGGCTCAGAAGAAAGAGTTTGGAACATCTGCAAAATATCTTCCATATGTAGAATGTTCAAACCCAGATCAATCACCAAGGCAGGTTTGTCTCGATAACAAAGTGGAAGGATATCCGACTTGGGCATTTAAAGACGGAGTTAAGATTTCATCGGTGGTTAATGAACCGCTAGTTTGTCCTATCGTGCAAGAAGGGGGAACTCCATCAAAGGAATGCCAATATACGTCTTCAAAGTATTTTAGAACATGGGTTTTCCCAGAATATAGATTCTCAATAAGGAGTGATACTGATCCAGTAAAAAATGGTAATGTTTGGGAATTTGTCGGTAACGTTCAGACTTCAGGTGAAGTTCCTCTTTCTTTTTTAGCAGAGCAAATACAATTTACCATTCCCCAATAATATGCCAGCATACATAGAAATAATTAATAAAATTTTATCAGTAGGAACAATATTTTTGCAGATTGTTATCCTTGTTTTGCTAATTAATTTTCTTTTTTTCAGAAGTCGTGAAAATAAAGTTCTACTTTTCTTCAAGAAATATACTTTTTATCTAGGGTTTCTATCCGCGCTTGGAGCGGTCGCTTTGTCCCTTTTTTATTCCGAGATTGCTGGATTTCCACCTTGTGAGCTTTGTTGGATCCAGAGGATATTTTTGTATCCACAATTAATACTTTTCGGGATGGAGTTATATAAGCGCGATCGTTCAATAGTTGATTTCAGTATTGTGTTTGCGATTCTTGGTTCAATCACTTCGATTTATCATATTTTTGTTGAAAGCGGAGTTACTTCTGGCCCTGCATGCGCTGATCCATCAAACGGGGGAGTATCATGTGCAGTTAGATATATTTATGAATTTGGTTATGTGACAATGCCAATCATGGCTCTAACTCTCTCTCTTTTTATAATTTCAATTTTTTTGAATTATAAATACATGGCTAAAATGAAATAAAAAATTCCAGGAGCTCACGACTTCTGGAATTTTTTTACCCCCTTCACTTTGTTTGAGATTAATGTTATAATATAAGGATATAGCAGTAGGTATAAGAAAGTATGGAATATAAAGCTGAAACCAAAAAATGCCAAAACTGTAAGAATGACTTCACTATTGAGCCAGATGATTTTTCATTTTATGAAAAAATGGATGTAAATTCTTTGGATCTGTGTTTTCAGTGTGGAATGAGCCAATTAACCTCTTTGCGCAACGAAAGAATTGTTTACTGGGATAAATGTTATAAATGTGGGGAAAAAACAATGTCTTTATATGGTGACGATTCACACAAAATTATTTATTGTCACGATTGTTGGTGGGGTGATAATTGGGATGGTCTGGATTATGGTTTAGACTATGATGAATCCAAACCTCTTATCGAGCAAATAAAAAATTTACAAAATAAAGTTCCTAGAGAAGCTCTTATCGTTTTAAATTCAACAAACTGTAATTATGGCAATAATATCCGTGATTCAAAAGATTGCTACTTTTCTTTTTTAATAGCAAATTCTGAGCATTTATTATATTCGATGTGGATAGTTGGGGCTAAAGATTGTATGGATAATCATAAAGTGGTGGACAGTGAACTTGTAATTCACTCAGTTGACGTGGCAAATTGCTATAAATCTGCTTACCTACATGATTCTTCAGATTGTTCATTTTGTTATTTTTCGTATGATTTAAAAGGATGTAATAATTGTCTATTTTGTTCCAATTTAAGAAATAAATCCTATTACATTAGAAATAAAAAGGTTAATAAAGAAGAATATAAAAAAGAATTTGAGAAAGTATTTGATGGAAGCTTTACTACTTTCAAAAAGGCAATTACGGAATACAAAAATGTACAAGAAATGGCAATTCATCGATTTGCTTTTTTCTTAAAGACAGAAAATTCAATTGGAAATTATTTACAAAATTGTAATAATAGTTACCGATGTTTTGATGGAGTTAACTGCCAAGATGTCCGAAATGTTGCAAGTATTCTTTATTCAAAAGATACACACTATAGCTATGCTATAGGAATTCAACCAACAGAACTTCTTTTTGGGTGTTCTGTTATTAAGGGGGGATCAATGCTAAAAAATTCTTTTAATCTTTCTTATTGCAGTTATTGTTCATGGTGTGATAGCCTAGTTTCTTGCAATAATTGTATCGCTTGTGTAGGTTTAAAGAAAAAAGAATATTGTATTTTAAATAAACAATATACAAAAGAAGAATATAAAAGGATATACCAACAACTTAAAAAAAGAGGGGAATTGTCAAACTTTATTATGCCAGTTTTCAGCTCATTTGCTTACAATGAAACTGTAGCTCAAGACTACTATCCTCTTACTAAAGAAAAAGCACTAAAACAAGGTTATCGTTGGCAAGATAATATTCCAATGACAATTAACAAAGGAACAATCTCTATTGAAAATATACCGGATAATATAAAAAATATTGAGGATTCTATTCTTGATGAAATTCTTACCTGTATCAAATGTGGTAGAAATTACAAAATTGTTTTGGATGAATTAAATTACTTAAAAGATTTTATCTTGCCAATACCTCGTGAATGTCCTCAATGTCGTATGACTGAACGTAGAGAAATGAGATTACCATTTAAACTTTGGCATCGTAAATGTATGCACGAAGGATGCGAAAATGAATTTGAAACCTCTTAT